>LGVD01001984.1_pt2 | contig 11194 bp, 9 predicted proteins | sample 469861 | NCBI WGS metagenome assembly LGVD01 (sample SAMN03857201, study PRJNA290197) | marine sediment metagenome | biome: ocean floor; feature: cold seep; material: sediment; isolation source: sample #3730, Push core (PC) 16 from cruise R/V Atlantis leg AT-15-68, Alvin... ... | reverse complement strand
CATTGTCCTTCGGAACGGTCAAATCTTTGGGGGTCGCACGGACATATCCCGTGGTTTAATTCGAAACAATCACCATCTTCCAAAATGCAAAGCAATTTTGTCAAACGTGTGTAGGTCCGACTTTGGGTCTTTTCCTTTACNNCGTCCCTTAGTTTTATTGGGGAGGCAAGAATGGTTCTTATCTTGTAGACAATTTAGGAAGCCCCCAATCTGTAACGGCATCGTATGTCAATGTCTTGGGGTTAGCTCTCACCATGCGCATCGCGGACAGGGGACAGTGATCACTCGGTGAATATGTAATCTTTCCGCTTATTCCACCCGTGTCAAAGTCCTTCATGGATTCAAGTGTCCGAATGAGCTTCTCTCTTGTCAGGTCCTTGCCGCACCTTTTCATGGCCTCAACCATTACTATGGCGTTCACATGAGACAGGATATAATACCTGGCCGGCACACTGTCGGCAGGATTCTTTTTGTACCAGAGCTCCATCATTTTTGCCATGCGCGGAATATTCTTCTCATTAGGCAGAGCCGTATATTCNNGTATAAAAATTGACCGCCGCATCTCCCGCCACTTTGATCACCTGTTCAAACCTCGTATTAGCGACAGCGAATATGGGGATATTCAGACCGATCTTTTTGGCTTCTTTCAGGAGCATGATACTGTGGGACGGAATTGTGGTAATGAAGAGATAATCCGGCTTTGCCGCCTTCAGATTGTGAACCTGTGAGCTGATATCAATCGCCCCCCTGCTATATTTCTCTACGGCCACTACATTGAGATTATACTTATCAACCGCAGCTTTGAAACCCTTCTGGCCTGCCATTCCAAATTCATCATTCTGATAAAATAAAGCTATCCGAGGGTTCTTGGCCTTGAGGGTAAACAACATATACTCGATATTAAATATCATGTTTTCCGAATAATAAGGCCCAAACGAAAAAATGTGGGGAGGGGGCTTTGGCGAAAAGATACTGGAGGCTGCAATGGTACAGAAAGAAGGCAGTTTTTCTCTCTTGATGCTCGGGGCAAGTGCAGCAGTAATGGGCGTTCCAGACGTTGAAATGCAGGCAAATATCTTGTCCCTTGTAATTAGCTTTTTGAGGCTTGCTATTGCCGTAGGAGGTTCATATTTACCATCTTCTGCAATAAACTTGATTTTTCTCCCGTGAATCCCTCCCTGCTCGTTTATGTAATCGAAATAATCCTTAGCACCGTTTGCTATAGCCACACCTACCATAGCAATCTTACCTGTCAATGGAGAAATACTCCCGATAATAATCCTGTCATTCGTTACCCCCGGAACCTTCGAGCCGGCCATACTGGTTCCCAGCGCACCGATGACAACCAAAAAAAATGACAACAATACTGCGATGAAGACTCTTTTATTCATGATGTTCCTCCTCTTAAATTTTGGTAATATTCAAAAAGTCGTTGGCGTTTCCCTTTTCACCTCCTTTCGTTTATCAGATTTTCCAAATCCTCTTATGGTTGCCGTTTAGTGAGTATAAGGCCACATTCGCCAGTAAATCTTCGCGTTATTCCATATACCATTTAGCCCTTTGGGCTCGATGATAACAAAAAGCATGATAATCAATCCATACAGTATAAGATTAATATCAGCGAATCTTTCCACAACAACAGGATAGCTTTCCCTCAGCAAGTCGGGAAGATATTTCAACATTTCCGGAAGAATCGTCATGAAGACAGCACCGAATATTGAACCTAAAATGGAACCTACTCCTCCAATTATGATCATGGCCAGATATTGAACTGAGAGATGGAGTTCGAAATGGTTCGGGCCAATGAACTGCATATAGTGTGCATAGAGTGCTCCCGCCACTCCTCCGTAAAAGGAACTTACAGCAAAGGCGGAAAGCTTATACCAGCATAGATTAATGCCCATGGTTTCCGCCGCTATGTCCCTGTCTCTTATGGCGATCCAGGCCCTTCCCGGCTTTGATCTGGCCAGGTTTCTTGCGTAAATAACGGACATGACGGTTATTGGGAAGACGAGAAAAAAGAAACTCCTGTCCGTATCAAAACTCAATCCGAGGAGATTCGCCGGGACAACAACCATCCCGTTTGGCCCGTTTGTAAGGCTAACCCAGGCGTTGGCCACATGTTCCACGATAAAACCGAAGGCAAAGGTCGTGATTGCCAGGTACAGGCCCTTTAGTTTCAGAGATGGGATCCCCACCAAAAGACCGCAAACTGTGGCAATAAAGCCGGCTGCGGGCAGGGCTAAAAGGAAGGGAAGGCCCGCCTCCACCAATTTGGCACTTGAATAGGCTCCGATCGCCAGAAATCCCGCATGACCCACAGAGATCTGCCCTGTGAAGCCGGTAAGCAGATTGAGACCTAAAGCGCCGATGGTTGAAATGGCACACAAATTGATAATGTAGACAGAATAATTGTCAGCGATCAGCACAACGCCAATGAGGGCAATGATAAAAAATGCTATACAAATTTTTACGAATCCGGTTTGAAGGACGGCAACATCCTCTTTATAGGATACCTTGAAATCGCCGCTTCTCATGTTGAAGGCCTCCCTTTCATTAAACCCGTTCTATTTCCTCTTTTCCGAATAGACCGTAGGGTTTGATCATCAGAACCGCGATCAGGATGACAAATGAGGTGATTTCCTTTACATCGCCACCGAGATATCCCCCGGCAATGTTTTCCACAATCCCGATGATAATGCCCCCCACAATGGCCCCCATGATACTGTCAAGTCCCCCCAGAACGACTGCGGGAAAGACCTTTATGCCCACCATGCTCGATGATGGATGGAGATATGTAATACTGCTCAACAAGATCCCGCCAATTGCGGCAACAACCGATGAAATAGCCCAGGACAGACCGAAGATTTTTCGCACGCTGATTCCCATGAGGAGAGATGCATCCTGGTCATTGGCAACTGCCCGCATGCCGATTCCCAAGGTTGAACGCTTGAAAAAGACCGCAAAAATAACAATCAAAACACCGGCAACGATTATGGTGACAAGGTGTGCCGGTGAAATAACGAATCCGGAAAAAGAGACCGGGGCTTCCGAAACAAAGGTAGGGAATTTTTTGATCATGTATCCCCATGAAAAACCTATGATCCCTTTCAGAAAGACACTCAACCCTATCGTAACCATAATTACAGCGAAGATGGGTTCCCCCACCATCGGCCTTAAGAACAGTTCTTCCGTAACCAGTCCAATGATTGCCGTTGAAAAAAAGGTGAGAAGGAATGCCCAGAAAATAGGGATATGGAGCTGAACGATAAAGAAGTAGCAAATAAAGGCGCCCAGGGTCATTAATTCCCCCTGAGCAAAATTGAAGACGTCCGTCGCCTTGTAGATAATTACAAAACCAAGGGCTACCAGGGAGTAAATGCTTCCCACAGCCAAACCACTTACTGTAAGCTGGAATATATTTCTAAGGACCTCCCAATCCATCATTCCCCCCTATCTGCTCTTGTACATTTTATCTATGATATCCTTATACTTTTCCTCGATGATAGATCTTCTAACTTTTTGGGTTGCGGTGAGTTCATCGTCATCCTGATCCAACTCTTTATCGAGGACAGTGAATTTTTTAATCGTTTCCACCCGTGCAAACCTCTTGTTGACATCCTCGGTTATCCTGGAAACCATTTCATAGACCTCCGGTTTCTGAGATAAATCCTTAAAAGTAGTGTAGGCGATCCGGTGGTCTTCGGCCCACTTGCCCATATTGTCGTATTCAATCAAGATCAGTGCGATCAGATACTTTCTTCCATCTCCTATAACGACCGCGTCCTTGACATATGGACTCGCTTTAAATTCATTTTCGATCTCCTGGGGTGATATGTTCTTTCCTCCGGAGGTTATGATAATGTCTTTCTTTCTGTCCGTTATCTTTAGTTGACCCTCTTCTGTCAGGGCCCCCACGTCTCCTGAATAATACCATCCATCCTTTACAGCCTTTGCTGTGGCTTCAGGGTCTCGGTAATAGCCCTGAAACACTCCTTCAGTCTTGAAAATGAGTTCCCCATCATCGGCAATCTTAAGTTCCACACCCGGCGAGAGGGCCCCCACAGTGTCTACACGTATATCATCCCCCTGATGCACGCTACAGATACCAGTACACTCGGTTGACCCATAAAGGTTTCGGATTCTTATCCCCAGAGAATGGAAAAAAATGACGACTTCAGGGGGCGTAGGAGCGCCACCCGTGTAAACGGTTTGAGCCATGTTCAATCCAAAATGCCTCTGAAGCGGGTAGGCATGTACTACATAGGTCAAAAATTTCATAAGCTTACAGTACAGACCGGTGCCTTTGCCGCTCTTCTTTCTCTCGTACAGGTCCTTCTCTATCTTCAGGCACCAGTTATCGATCAATCTTTTAAATCTGGTCGCATCACGCATCCGCATGATGTGTCCCGAATGCATCTTTTCCCAGATCCGCGGGACAGCAAAAAATACAGTCGGCGCAATCTCCCGGATGTTATCCTGAACCGTATTGAGGCTCTCGGCAAAGTTGACCGTTATGCCCCCCGTCATAAGGGGGTAGAGCACGGAAAAGCTTCTCTCCGCAATGTGACAGAGGGGCAGATAAGAGACAATGACGTCATCCTCCCTTAAGGGTGTGGCCCCCAGGAAGTTGCGGGCACTGGATATGGCATTTCGATGGGAAATCATGGCACCTTTCGGTTTTCCCGTCGTCCCGGAGGTGTAGACCATGAGGGCTGTATCTTCAGAATCCGTCCTGTCAACAAGCTTGTCGAATAATGCGGGATCTTTTTTGTCCTCCTGCCTTCCAAGACTCGAAACCTCTTCAAAGCTCATGATCAATGGACTGTCGTACTTCCTCAGCCCCTTCATATCAATAACAATGATCCTTTTAAGATCAGGAAGTTTCTCCTTAACCTCCAGGACCTTGTCTGTCTGTTCCTGATCCCCAACTACGACAAGCCTGGATTGAGAATGGGATAAAATATATTCGACCTGTGTCGCCACATTGGTCGGATAAATCCCGACCACGATACCACCAGCAGCCTGCGTGCCGATATCAGCGTAAAGCCACTCCGGGTTGTTCTCCGACAGGATGGAAACCTTATCTTTTTCCCGTAAGTCTAAGGCCAAAAGGCCAAGGCCGAAGTATTTCGCATTATCATAATATTGCTCCCACGTAATGTTCTGCCAAACACCAAAATCCTTCTCTCTCAGGGCCACCTTACTGCCGAATTTGCGGGCAGAGGCCCTCATAAGCTTAGGAATTGTATTTTTTTCCATTGCGCAACTCACAAAAAGCGTTCATTTCCCCTTATGATTCCTCACCCAGATATGCCTCGATGACTTTCGGGTGGGATTGGATCTCTTCGGGGAACCCATCTGCGATCTTGACACCGAAATCAATGCAGATGATCCTTATTGAAATATCCCCAATGACCCTCAGGTCATGCTCAATCAAAACAATGGTCGTGCCAAACTCCTCGTTGACATCCAGGACGAATCGAACGATATCTTCTGTCTCCTCCAGGTTCATGCCCGCCGTGGGTTCATCCAGAAGGAGGAGTCTGGGTTCCATGGCTAAGGCCCTTCCAAGCTCCACCCTCTTTTGAAGCCCATATGAAAGTTCGCCAACAACCTTTTTCCGAATTGATTCAATCTCCAGAAAATCAATGATTTCTTCCGCCTTTAAACGATTCGAGATTTCTTCCTTAAGGGCCCTGCCTAGAAAAATACCCCCTGAGAAAACACCGCTCTTCAAAAACTGATGTCTTCCCAACAGGATATTATCCAGGACAGTCATGTTCTTAAAGAGTTCGATATTTTGGAAGGTCCTGGCCATGCCCAGAGAAGCCCTCTTATGGGGCGACAAAGTAAGCAGATCCACTCCTTCAAACACAATACTCCCCCTCTGCGGGGTATAGAGGCCGCTCAGGCAGTTAAAAATACAAGTCTTTCCCGCCCCGTTGGGTCCTATTATAGAGAAGATCTCTCCCCGATTTACTTCAAACCCAACCTCCAAGAGAGCCTCGATACCACCGAAACTAAGGGTCAGTTTCTTTACAGTCAACTGAGGTTCTGGGTTGGAAGAATTTTCATGATAACCATCTTTTTCTTCTCTTGTAATGTTTAACCTCTGCAAAGCTTTTCTTACCCCCTTCCTCGGTGATTCCTAAGTAGAACTCCATGACATCCTCATTTTTCCAGAGTTTTTCGCATGGATCATCCATGACTATTCTTCCATTTTCCATGATATATCCATGGCTTGCGATTTTAAGTGCCATGTTTGCGTTCTGTTCAACCAGTAGAATAGAGATCGAATCCTGTTTGTTGATTCGTTTTATGATAGAAAATATCTCTTTTACGAGAAGTGGCGCCAGGCCCAGTGATGGCTCGTCGAGGAGGAGGAGTTGGGGTTTGCCCACAAAGGCACGGCTGATAACGAGCATTTGTTGCTCCCCGCCACTGAGATACCCCGCTTTCACGTTTAGTACCTTTTTTAAACGGGGAAAATACTCCAGGGCCCTTTCGATGTCGCGCCTGACCTCTTTCCGGTCTTTTCTGGTAAAGGATCCCGCCTTGAGGTTTTCATGGCTCGTTAAGTCTCCAAACACTCTGCGGCCTTCCGGCACCTGGCAGATTCCCATTTTTACAATTTTCTCCGGACTTACACCGTTGAGCCGTTTTCCCCTGTAATCAATTGTCCCGTTGTCTATCTTCCCTTCCTGTGACTTCAGTACCCCGGATATGGATTTTAGAACCGTACTTTTTCCGGCCCCGTTTGCTCCAAGTAAAGTGACAATCTCTCCTTCAGGCACCCTAAAAGAGACCCCCTTCACCGCAAGAATGACGTCATTATAGGTAATTTCGATGTTATCTGCTTCCAGCACTTTCAGTTCCTCTACTCAGGATTTAAACCGTGGAGACCGGATGTGGGTCGGAGATTGAAGATAGACCGACCCGTAGTCGTAACGAAGTCATAAAGTCAGCATCTTATACCTCTATCCTTCATCCCCGGCCTTATCCGCTCAACGCGGTAACCCATTTCAATCCAGTCACACAGGAGCGGTCGAGTATCCCTAGGATCTATGATATCTTCCACGTCAAAGGCTTCGGCCGATCGAAAAGGGGACGTAAACCCTCGATACTTCTCTTCCAACTCGTTCAGCAAGGCATCAGGATCTTGTGCTGCCTCTATCTCTGCGCGATGGGCAGCGTAAACACCACCTTCTACCACAATATTGCCCCAATTGGCTGAAGGCCAGAAATAACGCCAGTTCAGCCCACTGTAATCTTCCTGACTTCCCCCTGCCACTCCGTAGGCCTTTCGGATATATATCGCCACATAAGGAACAGTCGCCTGATACACGGAAAAAATTGCCCTAACTCCCTTTCGAATAGTGCCGTGTATCTCTGCCTCTTTACCGATACGAAATCCGGGTTGATCCACGAAATTGACAATCGGCAGGTGAAAGGTGTCACACATGTCTATAAAACGTTGAAATTTCTCTGATACATCCCATCCAAAAGAACCTGCCCAGTATTTTGAATCATTTGCAACAACACCGACCGGATACCCGTTCAGACGGGCAAGTGTGGTAATCTGAGCACTGCCAAAGTGTCGGCCTATTTCAAAGACTGAGTGCCGGTCGAATACAAACTCAATGATTTTGCGCACATCATAGGATTTTCTGGGGTCCCGGGGGATAATAGAGAGAAGTTCTTCCTCCCGCCGCCCAGGATCGTCTTTTTCCTCGTATTTTCTTTTCGGTATTTCCCAGACATTTGAGGGCATATAATCCAGGAACCTCCTGATCTGATCAAAGGCATCGTCCTCGCTTTCGGCTTCGTTGTCCACCACGCCGCTGATGCGGGTATGAAGTTTGTATCCACCCAACTCCTCCTTGGTCACCTTCTGACCGAAGGCCTGTTTCGCCAGGGCGGGACCGCCCACAAAGACCTGAGATTTTTCCTTCACCATCACGGAAAAATGGGATGATACCATAAGCAGGCCCCCGGACCCGGCAGTGGGGCCCAATGCCACCGAGACGATCGGTACCATGGACATGATATTAACGAGATCCTTCATTGCGTGATCAGGGAGAGTAGGGAATTTGATATAGCCGAGTTTGAGAATTTCTTTGATAGTGCCGCCGGCCCCATCCAATAACCTGACCATAGGTATCCTCAATTCACGGGCCATTTTCATGATATATGCCAGCTTCGCCTTATACAGGTCTCCCACAGAGGCGCCCTTTATGGTGAAATCATCGGCAAGCAGAACAATCTTGTTTCCATCGAGGGTACCCGAACCAATCAGAATGGGACAGGGCGTAAAGCTGACGATTTTATTCTTCTCGTACGTAGATTCTCCGGCAAGCACTCCTCTTTCCATGAATGAGCCCGGATCCAACAGTGCCTCGATTCGTTCTCGGGCAGTAAGTTTTCCTTGCTCCTGCTGCCTCTTGACGTTTTTCTCACCGCCCATTTGATAGGCCAGTTTTTTTCTCTTATTAAGCTCTTCTACCGCGTCTTTCCAAGTCATCTAAGCGGCCTTCTCCTCTTGTGTAGTTTAGTCTCTTCAGGTATTCTTCACCCCAGGTGATTTGAATACCTTAACATTCTCAGGGATAACAGGATGTCGTAAGGCAGTGCAAAGAATAAAGACCAACAGATTGCAAGATGATTGCTCTCAGCGCCCCTATTCTCCTTTGAGATTTGGAACCTTATGCCGAGGTCATCACCAATGACTTTATGTCTCATTCCCTGTTTCTTTTAAATGCTCCTTCAGGGCATTGATTTTGTATTTATGGGATTTTTTGATGTGTACCTTTAGAAATTCGCTCGCCTTATCATAGGCACCTTTTTCAATATAGCCTATGATCCGCTTATGCTCGTTGACCATTTCCTTTCCGCTCCTCGTTTTGGAAAGCTGCAGGTACTGATATCTGGCAAGGTCGGCGGACGTCCTCTTATAAAACTGAATAATATGAGAGTTTTCCAGTGATTCCACTAACTTGGAGTGAAAGCCGGCAAGAAACTTTCGATACAACAAAAGTTCCTCCCAACCCTCTGTAGAAGGGGCCTTTACTGTGGTAGATTCATCAACTGCCGCGGTCAGTTCAGGGAGATGGGTAATTTTTTTTACCTTCAGATTCTGGATAGCGTACAATTCCACCATTTCCATAACCTGATAAATCATTCCCATATTTTCTTCAGANNTAACATAGGTGCCTTTCCTGGGAATATTGACGACCAAATTCTCCCTTTCCAGGATGAGGAGGGCCTCCCGCAGAGGCGATCGACTTACATTTAGCGTTTCGGATAACTCGGCCTCATTCAGCCGCTGACCTGGTGCCAGTCTACCCGCAATGATTTGGGCTCTGATATGCTCGGTTATCGAATCTCTGAGGCCTTTGACTTCCATATCCTGAAATGAAATTACATTGTCGTTTATATTTGATCGATTGTCGACTGTAAGATAAAAACTAATGCCTGTCAAGCAAATTAATGCATTATTTTCCATCTGAGGAACAAATGCGGAAAGGGCCCCAGGAAAGGAGACCCTTAGGTACGGCCTCACAAGCCAGGTAAAAGGGCTATAATAACACTGAAAATCCCTAAAATTTTGTAGGCCAATTGGCCAGATAGCGCTTACTCATGCCCCTCTCCTTGGAATCACGAATAATCTGAAGAACCCTGATCAGGTAATTCCTTGTTTCCCTTGGATCGATGACATCCTGAACATAATAGGCCCCTGCAGCAGGATAGGGTGTAAGGTCGCCGATCATCTTTTCCACCTCTTTTTTCCTCTCCTCTTCAGGTAGATTGCCGAAAACAACGTCCGCTGCAATGAGGGGGTCCATAAACCCGATCTCCGCGGTGGGCCATGCCGCAAGGAAATCAGGCCCCCCGCCCATGCCGCACATGTTCACTGTCACCTGACCGTAGGTCTTTCGAATAATAATGGCGATCTTGGGCACGGTTACCTGAAAGAGGCACTGGAGGGCATTAACCACCTTTGCCCCCACCTTCTTGACCTCCCCCTCCTTGCCCACCATATGGCCGGGAGTATCGTGCAGGAATATAAGGGGAATATTATAGGAATCACATAGGCAGAGAAAACTCATCATCTTGTCCAGTGCATCAGTATCCGTTGCCCCCAAGTTCACCATGGGGTTGTTGGCTACGAGACCTACCACCTCCCCGTTTATCCGGGCCAGGGACGTAATGAGCATTTTCGCAAATTCCGGTTTCAACTCAAAGCACTCCCCTCCGTCCACGATACATTCAACAATGCCGTGCATATCGTAGACCTTCCTACGGTCCTCAGGGAGTACCGCCAGGATGCGGGCCATTCTCTCATCCGACCCCTCTGGGACAGGTCTCACAGCGGGCAGTTCACCGTGATGATTGGGCATGTAGTCCAGATATCTCCTGATAATCTGCCAGCAATCTTCTTCATTCTCTGCCACCTTGTCAGCTATGCCCGTAATCCTTGAGTGGACCTCCCAGCCGCCCATCTCCTCACCGCTGTATGTCTGTCCGATTGCCCTGCCTAAGGCACGGGGTCCGGATACTGCGATGGCACTCCCCTTGACCTGGACCACAAAATCCGCCAGGTTGGCCTGAAAATCCGCCACACCGTAACATTCCCCCAGGGCGGCAAAGATAAGGGGCTGGGTCCGGAAATGTGTATATTCCTGTCTCAGGCCGTCAAGCTCATAGCCGGTGAGGGCACAGACCTCCTTGGATCCCTGGCAGTCGGGCATCCGCGCACCCCCAGCCTCGCCCAGGAATATAAGGGGAACCTTTATTTTTTCCTTGACCTGCTTCTTGAACGTAAGGAGTTTCTTCAGGTTGACCTTGGTATTAGTGGATGCAAGAACCGTAAAATCATTTGCAATAACCGCCACCCTCCTGCCCTTTATCAACCCGTAACCACATATAAGGCTGTCCGCAGGGGTTTTATCCTCCATGCCTGGATAGTCCGAGTGGGCAAAGAGCCCCATCTCCATGAAAGAATCGGGATCAAGGAGACGATCGATACGCTCCCTCGCGGTGAGCCAACCCTTCTCATGTTGCCTGTTGACCTTTGCAGGTCCTCCCATCTGGAGAAACTTCTCTTTTTTTTGTTCCAGCTCCTTTAATCGATCATCAATTTTCGTCATTTTTCCTTCCTCTCCTTACCTGCCTTTTTTTTGACAGATTTATG
>LGVD01000704.1_pt9 | contig 11196 bp, 12 predicted proteins | sample 469861 | NCBI WGS metagenome assembly LGVD01 (sample SAMN03857201, study PRJNA290197) | marine sediment metagenome | biome: ocean floor; feature: cold seep; material: sediment; isolation source: sample #3730, Push core (PC) 16 from cruise R/V Atlantis leg AT-15-68, Alvin... ... | reverse complement strand
TGCTAACAATTCAAATATTTCAACTGATTCTATCGCATTGGTAACTCTTGAGATTTTCAATCCCGGATTAACAGATATTAACGGTATTGTACTTACGGACTATCTTCCTGAAAACTTTGTACTTGATGACAATTCAAGTCTGTACTGGGAATTCAATCTAAGTTCCAAAAAAAAGAAGGTGTTTTCATATTCAATGAAACCCCTTTCTCATGGGATATATACTGTCCCTGATGCTGTGGCCAACTGGAGCATGGATGAGAAACAATATAATGCTACATCAGTTTCGAATCAATCGCAGATCATTGTACATGCAGCATACATCAACCTGACTAAATCCACAGACCAATCCTACATAAGTCCGGGAGATGAAGTAACAGTAAGTGTGAATATCAAGAATACAGGCACTATTCAAGCTATAGTCAACGTAAGCGATACAATACCGGAAAATGCAATTTTATCAAACAGTAGTATTACACGATTAAAAAGAGTTATTTTGCAGGAAGGCGGCAGTCAGCGTCTCGTTTATCGAATAACGATAAATTCGACACAAGATATGCTGCTGCCGCCTGCTAATGCTAATTTTTCAGATATATATGGTTATTCTGGTACGACTGCTTCCAATACTGTAACAATCTATGTAAATGAAGCTTATAATACTGAAAATACAACTCAGGCAATAGCCAACCAGACTGAAGCACCAACTACCGGAATATTTTCTATGATTATTGAGTTTATATCCAATTTATTCTCTAATAAGTCTGTGGCAGAATAAACCACATCTTCATATCTTATAATTAGGAGATACAGTCATTACCAGTACTTTAGACTTACGCAGAACCTTTTCAGTAACACTTCCTGTCAACTTCTTAAGCCCTGTCTTTCCATATGTACCAATAATGATCCTGTCCACTTTCTTTAATTCAGCCGCTTCCACTATACATGCGGCCGGGTCTCCGTTTTCAATGATCGTGGTAACATTTACGGCATCGATCCCATGACCCACCAGGGCATCCTTACATTCATTTAATAGTTTTTCAGCCCCTTCCTCCATCCACTTCTTCCTTTCCTGTCCTGTAGTAGCGATCACATGGATTAAAATAATCTCGACTTTATGATGTCTGGCTATTGATAGGGCTACTTTTGCAGCCTTTTTAGAGAAATCCGATCCATCTATAGGTACAAGAATCTTCATTTGGGATCATCTTCCTGTATCCGTCGCATTATAATACCTTCAGCCACTTTAGGCAAAAAAAGAGTGGATTTTTGTGGGAAATTTTTCATTTCTACATGGGCCTTATATTCAACATCCTTTATTGTAAGTGGTCTCATTAAAAAGGCTGCATTGAATCCCTGCCCATCAACCTTAAAGGCTGCATCCGACACACTATCAGTAAAAACTATATTATCTTCTTTATTTCCGTCAATACAGGGTTCGATTATCCATTCATTAAGTGAAAGATAATCAAGCCCTGTCTTTTCACCTAATTTGTCAGAAAGCTGTATTACTTTATCCCTATGTGCCCTGATCACCGAAAAAGTCTTTTTATTATAAAAACCGATTCTCACATCGAATTTATCATCCTTTGTATGAAGAATCCGATTAAACTCATCATTTTGATCTCCTTTCCATATTATATTGAAGAACCGATCTAATTGAGTGTTCAGCATATCATGATTATAGTTCCTTATACATCTATGCCATGGGAGCAGTAGCAATGCACGATCTCCTCCTTCCATTAACATCATCATAGTATAGTCTATACCATCCTGCTTACTAAGTCTTCTTGCAGCAGAAAACCGATGATGCCCATCCAGAATAAGTAACTTTTTATCTGACATTAACTCCTGGATATTTCGAATAACTTCAATATCACTGATCTCCCATAATAAATGCCTGGTATTGTGTAGTGTCAGATCAACCAGTGGCGGTCTATCATCTCTAAGTACAAGCTCAGGTCTTTTAAAACCAAGGTAATCCTCTAAAATAATATTAATATCATGTCCAGACATATTGTATTCAGAAACAATAGGTGCAAAATTCATACGGCATGCTTTCATTAATTCAGATCGTTCAATAGAATTCTTCTCAAAGATATTCTCATGCCCAACTATATTGCCTTTTCCAGGGTGTTCTATTTTTACAAGGGCAACCAGACCAAATGCAAAATAGATATTCCGTTCCCCTGTCCCGGGAACATCCCGCATCATGTCATCCGGAAGACTGTACCTGATCCCATAAATATATAATGCAGGATGTTTGGATTCTTTAAGTATACCCTCTGTAAAAAGCCTGGTTAGATTTTTTTTTGCTTTATCAATGAACTCTACACTATCAACGCTATTATTACGTGTGGTTAAATGAATTATATTATTACTATTATTTCCGTAGTTGTCATATTCTGTTTTGTCGATGACATCGTAAACCGGGCATATCAATTTATTCAGATCAGGTATTCCCGGGTTTAGTATTGTTGTTTTAAAAGGTTTGATAATTACCATATGTGGTACATCCAGTGATTAATCATAAGTTGCATTTGATTAACTTAAAGACGATTATATAAATTAATTTATCGTATTTTATTTCCCCCCACCTCATCATCATGTGAGCATAGGTTTTAATACAGATGAGTGCCATATCAGTAATTACTCGATTTAATAATAAAACGGGGGTTTAAAAATGAAATCATTAGCTGTTATAAGAGCAGATAGTAATACCAAAGTAAACATAGCAATTCGTGATCTAGTAAGATATGGCCACATTTCTTTTGATGATAGTCCAAAGAAAATGGATCCACAGAAAGCCGATAAAGTACTTATGAACGTAATGAACACCAATTTAAGAAATACCTGCAACTCTGCAGCAGTAGTTCCTCTTGGTGACCATGCCAGTGCAGCCATAGGCAGGTTGAAGAAAATTCATCCTCCGGCTCACATCATCATTGTAAGTCCAAGGCATTCTATGTATAGTAATCTTGTTAAAGATATTGACAATATGCCGGAAATGGATATCAGAGTTCAAGACGACGAAGATGATTTTGAATAGTATGATATACTAACAAAATCCGACTGAAAGGAAGATTTTGTTTCAAATTCATTTCCTTTTTATTTTTACAATATCTCCAAGCGTAGTTCCCTGTAATAAGGACCCATGCTCCATATCATCACTACTTGTTCTTTCTGTGAGTTTTATTCCCAGGGCATATTCAAGTTTCTTACGCATTGAATCTTCAGGCATAATCTCTGAGCGTTCTATCTTACGGATTAGTGAGGATTTCTCTTTTATATCCAGACCCAGTTCCTCTATTGTCAATCCTTTCGCCTCTCTTGCTTCACGTATTACCTGACTGTAATCAGAGATGATATCTTCATCCATATCTTTGAAAAAACTGCGTTTGGGCTTTTTAATAATAGGTGTAGGTGCAACTGGAGAAACTTTTCTTGATGATGGTACCCATCCATCCTGGGTTTTTCCATAATGGGCACATTTGGCACACACTTCAAGTTCAGTACCTTCTACTACTACCCTTCTTGGAGACCCGATAATTTCAATACCGCATATTTCACATTCCATTGAGAACCATTCCTTCGAAAAGGCTATATATCCTGTTAACTTAAATAATATTCGGAGAATAACCATGTCAGAAGTTCTGGAAGATAATTCAGTAAAAGAATCTTTAATCAATATCACAACAGACCTTGCAAGTGATGATTTTTCAAGGTATTTAATAGACCGGATGCATCAACTCGAACAAAGGAACCTCTTTCTTAAAGAACAACAATTAAAAACAGAAGCTGAAAAGCGTAAGGCAAATTCTCAAAAATTGAAGTTTGAACGGGAATTAAGGCAGCTTCGCAGTGAAATGGAACGTTTGAAAGCAGCCCCTCTTATTGTAGGTACGATAGTGGATGTTCTGGAAAATGATAAATTGATCGTAAGAAGCAGTACTGGCCCACAGTTCATAGTAGGTCTATCCAAATTCATAAAAGAATCCGAATTGGAACCNNGGAACACAGGTTGCCATGAACCAGCAGACTCTGGCAGTAATAAGCATCCTTCCACCATCAAAAAGTCGTTTGATACGTGAAGTTGAATTGGTTAAATCGCCCGACGTGGACTATTCCCAGATCGGTGGGCTCAAAGAGCAGATCAGAGAAATTAGAGAGGCAGTAGAATTACCATTAAGCAATCCTGAAGCTTTTGTAAGGATCGGTATTGATCCTCCGAAAGGTGTATTGCTGTATGGCCCTCCGGGAACAGGTAAGACCATGCTCGCAAAGGCCGTAGCTAAACATACCGATACCTGTTTCATTAGATTAGTAGGTTCCGAACTTGTTAAGAAATATATCGGAGAAGGGGCCCGGATGGTCAGGGAACTGTTCAAACTTGCCATAGATAATGCTCCCAGTATAATTTTTATTGATGAACTTGATTCAATTGCAGCTAAACGGTATGACGGAGCTACAGCAGGTGATCGGGAAGTGCAGCGTACGTTAATGCAATTACTGGCTGAAATGGACGGTTTCAATCCGAGAGGTGAGGTTAGACTTCTGGCAGCTACAAACCGACTTGATATCCTTGATCCGGCAATACTTCGTCCTGGGCGGTTTGACCGGTTTATTGAAGTTAAACTACCGGATGCTGATGCCAGAGAAAGCATTATGATGATCCATTCCCGCAATATGACACTTTCAAAGAATATTGTTTTTAAATATCTGGCAAAGATCACCGATGGATCCAGTGGTTCTGATTTAAAGGCTATAGTCACAGAAGCTGGTATGTTCGCTATCCGGAATGAAAGAGAATGTGTTGAAGTCGAGGACATGGAAAATGCTGTTACAAAAGTACTGAACCATAGAAAGAATTCCAATCAAATTGTAGAGAATATGTTCCAATAAGAATTAACATGGAAGGGGGAAAAGTAATATGAGCACATTACAGGAAATGTTAGAAGAAATCCTGAATGATCTTGAAACAACAGGCATCATTAAAGCCTCTGCGATTATTTCCCGCAATGGTCTTAAAATGGTATCTAACACAGCTGAAGATATGGACAGTGAAGCCTTTGCTGCCCTTTCTGCCATTCTTCATATATCTGCAGAATCCACTATTGATAAACTTTGCAAAGAGATTCCTAAATTCATTTTTGTTCAAACCGATCAACATAATCTGATCACTTACTCAGGTGGTCCGAATGCTTTGATCATAGTATTAACAGACCATGAATGGAATATTGAGCTTATTTTAGATAAAATAGAAAAAGCTGCAGATAAAGTGAAAGAGCTTGTATAAGTATTTTATCACATTCATCCAAAGATTTTATTATCAAACACTTATATCAAGAAACCTGAATAATATGACAACAAAATATGAGTACATCACTAACCTCGATTCAAAATATGTATTTCAGAATTATACGCGCCAGCCTTTAGCTTTAATACGGGGAAAGGGTGCAGTAGTGTGGGATACACAAGACAAGGAATATATAGATTGTGTTGCCGGTATTGCAGTTAATAATATAGGGCATTGTCATCCATACGTCATTGAAGCAGTAAGCCGCCAGGTATCTGAGCTTATTCACGTCTCCAATCTGTATTATAATCAAAAACAACCGGAACTTGCAGCAAAACTTGTCCAGCTTACAAAGATGGATAGGGCATTCTTCTGTAATTCAGGGACTGAAGCAGTTGAAGGGGCAATTAAACTGGCTAGAAAAGCAACAGGACGTACTGATTTTATAGCTGCTGAGAACGGATTTCACGGGCGGACAATGGGTGCTTTGAGTACCACACATAAGCAACAATACCGCACACCATTCGAACCACTCATTAAAAATGTGGATTTCGTGCCTTATAATGACATCGAAGCATTAAAAGCTGTTGTAAATAAGAACACTGCAGCAGTTATGCTCGAACCTATCCAGGGCGAAGGTGGGATAAATATACCTGACAACAAGTATCTGCAGGCTGCCAGGGATATATGTGATGATTCAGGAGCACTATTAATTTTCGATGAGATCCAGACGGGATTCGGGAGGACCGGACGCTGGTTTGCATGGGAACATTCAAACGTCAGACCTGATATAATGACAATTGCAAAGGCAATGGCTGGTGGTCTGCCCATGGGCGCCATACTTGCTAAAGAGCAGACAGCTTCAAAGATGCAAAAAGGCGAACATGGAGCTACCTTTGGTGGTGGGCCTCTGTTATGTGCAGCCGCACTGGCAGTATTAAAAGTAATTGAAGATGAGGACCTGATAGCAAAGTCTGCTAATATGGGCGATTATCTCACAGACAAACTGAATGAAATCGGATCAGATAATATTAAAGAGATACGCAGTAGGGGTCTTATGATAGGTATCGAACTTGCGATCAAGTGTGCACCAGTTGTGGACTATGCAAGAGCTAATGGTGTATTACTAAATTGCACATCTGATTTTGTACTTAGACTGGTTCCTCCACTGGTAATTACCAGTAAGCAAATCGATCGTGTGGCCGAGGTCATAGAAAAAGGTATTCAAGAGGCAAAATGAGACACATAACTGATCTTATTAAGAGTTCTATTAAAGATATTAATGAATATGTACCAGGCAAGTCAATAGAAGAAATTGCGACGGGTTATGGAATCAAACCGGAGGATATCATCAAACTTGGTTCCAATGAGAACTCAATGGGTCCGTCTCCTATGGCAGTAGAAGCTGTACGCTCTTGCTCTGAAACTATTAGCATATATCCTTCACCGGATGCAGGAGAACTTCGTAGTGTACTGGCAGAATACGTAGGATTTCCTGAAGATAGAGTGGTCATGGGTGCCGGTATGGATGGTGTAGTAGATACTCTAATGCGGATGTTCATACAACCAGGTACTAAAGCGCTTATTTCCACTCCTACTTTTTCATATTATGAAATAGCAGTAAGAGCTCAGGGAGGTACACCTGTATTCATAAGACGCTCGGCTGATTTTAGTATAGATACTGATGCAGTAATATCTTCTATAGATTATTCTACTAACATGGTATTCCTGTGCTCACCTAACAACCCCTCAGGGAACAGCATACCTGAAAGTGATCTAAGGGAAATATTAGACCGATCAGATGCATTAGTATTTCTTGATGAAGCCTATGTGGAATTTGCCAATATGCAGCTTACACATCTATCCAATGAATATGACAATCTCATAGTCGGACGCACTTTGTCTAAAGCTATGGGTATTGCCGGGCTTAGAGTAGGGTATGGCATTGTTCCTGAGTGGATATTCAGAGAATATATGAAAGCTACCACACCGTTTGCTATAAACAGGATCGGAATAGCGGCAGGACTGGCTGCCCTTAAGGATGTGGAATATAGAAAAAAGACCATAGAGAATGTACGTATTGGCAGGACATTCCTCAGCGATCATTTATCTTCTTACTGCCATGTATATCCCTCTGAAGCAAATTTTATAATGTTAGACGTTTCACCGAAAAAGAGCAGTGAAGTATCCAAAAGAATGTTAAAAAAAGGAATCATTATACGTGACTGTAAGTCATTTCGGGATGCAGGCGAGTATTTGATCAGGATCACAATAGGAACTCCTGATCAAAACAGGCGGGTTGTGGATACATTAATTGAGATCATTGATCTCAACATGTATATAAAAAAGGAAGGATTGCATTTTGGACAGGATGAGCCCGGAGGTTCTTTGATTGCTGATATGGATGCTGTACAGAGCCGTATGGATGAACTGCTCAAAAATAATACCGTAACAGTAATAATTGAAGGGCACTTATCACATTATCTCAAAGGTACAGATGCAGTCATTGTGCTGCGGACAAGACCTGCAATCCTTACCCAACGCCTCAGAGCCAGGGGATATCTACCTGAAAAAATAAATGAAAATATTGAAGCTGAAGCACTGGATGTGATATTGATCGAATCAGTAGAACGACATCAAAAGGTTTTTGAAGTGGAAACCAGTACAACTACTCCCAAAGAAGCCTCACAGGTTATTCATCCATTGGTGTTACAGCTGGAAGCAGGAAATATGGTATCTCTAAACGAATATCTTCCAGGGCGCTTTGACTGGAGTGAGGAGGTATTTCTTTGACCCTGAATAAATACAGATCTTATGTGGATTTCATTCTTGAACCTTCAGCGGCTTTTCTTATCCGCATTGGATTAACACCCAATATAGTTTCTGTACTTTCCCTGGTGTTTGCGATCTTGGCAGGAGTTTGTTATTATTTTTCTTATTTATACCCTATTGACAAATTAGTATACTTAATGTGCGCTCTGGTGTTTGTTATGCTGAACTCTTTTACTGATGGCGTTGATGGTGTTATGGCAAGACAGAATGGTATGCAATCGAATAAGGGAGATTTTCTGGATCATGTTATCGACCGATATGCTGATACTATTATTATTTGTAGTATATTTTTTGCTGGCTATGTACACTGGATGATAGGTGTTGTGGCTATCACGGGTGTTTTAATAACCAGCTATATAGGTACTCAGGCCCAGGCAGTAGGAATAGAGCGGGATTACGGTGGGATTATGGGACGAGCTGACCGTTTGTTTTTTATTTTTATTGCCAATATTGTGAATATCATATATCCTCATGAGATATATGGTCTGGAGGCGTTGGGTTTGGTAATTGTGATAATAGCTATTACGTCTCATATAACGGCTATTCAGCGGTTCTTTCATATATGGGGCGTGGATGAAAGGAAATAACACATCACTCTGAAGTTCCTACAACTTCAATTTGATCAATATCATTCACAATAATCTCAGGCGAACCTTTATGTTCTTCTATCTTTCCTGTGACCCTTACCTTCTTGTTCTTATAAAATATATCAGGACTTTCAGGGAATTTATCCCAATCATCTGACCATATTAATGCAGTAAAATAACCTATGTAAGGGTCATGAAAATTAAGAAAAATAATGCTGCTATCTGTGTTTGTGTGCTTATATGTTCCTACAATAGTACCTTCGACTGTCTTTATTTCCCCTATATATTTCGAAGCATCCTGATAGGAAATAACCTCCAAACCCAGGGTGTCAGTATTAAAAGAATATGATTCCTGTATTGGAACTGCCGACCACATCATGACNNGGATCAAATTGCTTAGCTATTGCAAGCCCGTTTTTGACTATTTGTGCATTGATAAACTCTCCGTCGAACCAGATATATCTCAGTGATCGTCCGTATTTATCTTTATCAGTAACATCACTCTCAAGTTTTATTTCTTGATAAAGGATCTGTTTTGTCAGGTATGTTTTTGATTCCTGATAATACTCTTCATCTGTTTCAGGTGCATCAATGCCTATTAAACGGACCCTTTCTCCACCTGAAATGGTTATTGTATCACCATCTACAACCTCTGTGACCATAACTTCGACAAGGCCTGGTGAGTGCGTTACCTGTTCAGTGTGTGATTCTTCTTCCTGGTCATTGATACATCCACATAAAAATGTGATCATCATACATAGAAGCAGAATAGAAATGGGTTTTATTCTGGATATTTGAAATAACATTTGTATTGTTTTATTAAAAAACTAATATAAATGTTTTGCTATGATTGAATGGATATGATTTAATTAATAGTGAGACTTTTCAAAAATAAAGAACAAAATCCTCCCTTCGGTCGGATTTTCTTGAGTACATCAAGTTATACTTGATATACTATTAAAAAGTCTCCTAATTGTTGATCAGTTACTATCCCATCTCACCTACTTCATACCTCTTTCTATCTTTTAATTCCTGCTTCTTAGAATTATTCCACCCGCTCACTGCCTGTATATATCCTGTCACTCTTGAAAGTTGATCAACATTCTCAGAACCACAGTTCGGACACACGTCCAGCAGTCCGCCAGCTATATGGAAATCATTCATGCAAATAGTCATATCTTTGGTAAATGCAAAATATCCTACCTGTGTATTTTTAGCAATGTTCATAGCAAGCTCTTTTAACCCACGCGGGTCAGGATGTCCTTCTCCCATAAAAATATGCAGGATATTCCCGCCATCTACTATTGGGAAGAATAGATGCTCTATATCTATCTTATCAGGTAACGAGATATTTGCACCAGGTGGTATGTGAGTTCCATTAGTATAATATACAGGAAGATCGCGTGTCTCATTGATCATAGCCAAACCAGCCTCTATATCTCCTTTTATCACTTTTTGTGCAAATTCACGGTACTGCTTATTAAGTAGATCCGATACTGCAAAACGCTGACAGGTAGTCTCAGCCGGTGTTCGGGCTAAAGCGATCTCGATATTATTTTTTTCTGATAGTTCTTTTGCATAGAATTCCATCTCGAACATGGCCCGAACAGCCAATTGTCTGGCATTCTCATTCTCATGTATCTGGTATCCTGTATGGTGCTGTATCATTTCATTGATACCTACCACACCAATAGTATATACCAGTCCTTCAAGATCCACAGATATAGTACCTTTTTTTCCTGTAACAGGATCCTTGGGCTGCTGGGTGGCAAACGGCATTCTTCCATTCTTTATAATATGTTCCATCCAGTATCGTTTGATCTTGAACAGTTCTATTGTTGTATCCATCAACCTCTTCAAATTCTCGAAGAGGAGATGGTCGTTTCCCTCTGCCTCATACGCGGCTCTGGGACAGTTAAGTGAAATGACCTGCCATGCACCCATGGAAAAATGCTGGCCGTTTTTGAAAATTAATTTATCCTCGAAAGAGGAGTCTTTTTCAATACTTGATGAGAAATTGTAGGCACAGCACTGGTAACACGATATCCCCTCACCCGCACCACGGTATTGAGGAAGCTGATTATCAAAATACGGTGTACCGAATTTGGCTGCCAGTTCAAATGACATTGTATAGAGATCTTCATAAGTTGGTAGTTCAGGGTGGTGGGCATTGAACTGCTCATCCTCTTTTATAAAGTCCGGTTCAATACTGATCTCTGGTTTTGGGAAATTAAAGGGTTTACCCCAATAGTCACCTTCAAGCATAATATTCATTAAAGCTTTAAAACCTAACCTTACTTCACGTTCGAACTCTCCGTATGTCCGAAGAGGCGCTTGATTTCCATTCCATACGCGTCCCTTATAGACTACAGGTTTATCGCGCCATAGTTTGGGAACCCCGGGGGATAATTGTACGGACGAAAATACCAGCTGGCCCCCTCGTGCCACCATCATCTGGGTCATCTCATACACGAACATCTGCATTAA
>LGVD01007474.1_pt1 | contig 11251 bp, 6 predicted proteins | sample 469861 | NCBI WGS metagenome assembly LGVD01 (sample SAMN03857201, study PRJNA290197) | marine sediment metagenome | biome: ocean floor; feature: cold seep; material: sediment; isolation source: sample #3730, Push core (PC) 16 from cruise R/V Atlantis leg AT-15-68, Alvin... ... | reverse complement strand
AATAGTGAAGATGTCCTGAGAGATTTCAGAGAGCACGTTGGCGAATACTGGGTGGATGTTTCCCAGCTTGGTATTCGCTGGGACAGGGACTTTCACGATCCAGAATACTTAGCTCTCGAAAATGAGTTGAACCAGAAAGAGGCAAAACCGCTTGGAGAGTTAGCCGAAATCGTTGCTGGCGTCCATGTCGATTCTAGCGACAGAAGATCCCACGGGCAATACTTAGTACTGACCCCAGGGAACATTCAGAATTCTCATCTGATCAGTAGGGAGATGGATTACTATACCGACGGCATTGACAATCCCCGGTTTGAAAGTGCCGTATTGAAAGAAGGGGATATCCTTGTGAGTGTACTCGGCCCCAAATTTAAAACATATATATTCAATAAAGATGACCCATTTGCTGTGGCTAACCAGAACTTCGCCATTATCAGAGGGGCACAATTTGCCAAGTATGTAGAGATATTTCTCCGGAGTGATACAGGCTATGAGCAATTCCTCAAACAGATAAAGAGAAGGATCAGAGGATCAGTCATACCACGAATAAATATCATTGACTTGCGATCGGTTTTAGTTCCATGCATGCCTATCGATGACCTCAACAAAGCTATAGAGTCCAGATATGGTGTCTTCAGTGAAGATGCCATTGCCACCATATTAACAAAGAAACTAGAGGAAAAAGGCTGGGAGGTTCAGAAAGAGTATAGGATTCAAAGCGACAAACGCATCATGAGACTTGACCTAGCCCTGTTCAACCAAGGGACATTGGAAGGTATCGTGGAGATCAAACAGTACACCTCACTTGAATGTGATATCGTCAGCATTAGCGACCAATTGGATCGATACCTTCATGCAACCGCCGCTCTTCGGGCCTTTGCCTTCTTTGATGGGGAGTTTTATGAGTATAGAAATGGCGAATTGCTCTTGCTGAAGCATTTCCCTAGTCCGCTCAGCCCTGTGGAGCTCAAGATAAAACCAGCCACAATGCTTTCCAAGATGCTTGCCACAATACCTGAGGACTATGTACTCAAATACTTTTTGGAGATAAAAAAAGATCAAGAGGAGATAAAAAAGGATATCGAGGTAATAAAAAAAACCACAGCCAAGACCGAAGAGAAAGTATCAGAGATCCTGAGTGTGGTGAGGGACTTGAACGAAGCTTTTAGATCAGTGAAGTCAATACCTATTGATCTTGAGGATAAAATTATTCTTTTAAATCAAGAACTGGACCAGAAAATTTCAACTCTACAAACTGAAAACCAAGATCAGTTTGACATGTATGAAGATATAGTTCATAGATGGTTGAGTTTTGATTGGGATAAGCTAGATGCCCTTAGCAAGCAGTTGCTGCCCTCGGCTGAGTACCTTTTCACGCAACTAACTCGGTTTCCCGACACGGACTTGTCGCCGTTTATAATTCAATATTGCCGGGCTTTAGAGAACGAAATACTAAAAAAAATATTCAGGGCATACCTTCAGAGCTTGATTGATCGAGAAATCAATATCAAAAAGGATTTCAGTTGGGACTTTGGGAAAAAGGAAAGCGGCAGGCCGAATAATGAAAACACACTTAAATTGGCAGAATATATCAGAGGATGTCTTTTAAAAGATAGGAGTACTTGGTTCTTTGAATTGGGAACAATGGAAACATATCTAAGATATTTGACAGGCAAGACTGTGAGGAGGAGCCCTCTTCTCCAGGATTTAAAGGACTTTATTTTATACTACTTTGAGAAGAATGTCATTGAGGTCAACTTCCTGAATGAATTGAAGCGCATCACGACACAATACAGAAACAGAGCTGCACACACAGATATAATCATGATTGAGGAAGCGAAAGAAGGAAAGCGGGAAATTAGAAATATTATCATTCAATTCTTGGAGAACTACAAATAATGGCTTTAGACAAGCTCTTTTCACATATAGCAATATTCAAATCACAGCAGATAACATGGTATATCTGGCTCACTCCGTTCGCTCAAATTTTTCCCTGTCGGCAAAAACTTCAGATATACCAGAACCGTTATGCTAAAATCCAGTTATTATAAGGTTGTTTCAAGATGAAAGATGATGAATATTACAAGACAATAGCGAAATCCGCAAAGAATTGGCGTAGACAAAATATCTTTGCCTTACAAGAGATAGACCGTATGGCTAATACGGTACATCCCGCTCACATCAGTATGCTGAGAGATCTGGAAAAGAGCATGGTGGGTTTTAGAATCATGCAAGAGCAGATCCGTGCTCTTAGTGCTTCAATTCCTCGTATCGAGCCAATACTAGGACAGACTATTCGTGAAGCCAACCTCCAAATGAGTGATGTACTCATGTCACTTAGGCCCTATCAAGATTTTACTATACGACTCCAAGAAGACCAGCGAAGATGGGCTGAATCGCTTAAGGCTTCTATTGGAGCATTATCTCAAGTGACAGGGATTGCAACTATAATTGGACGAGACTTTTCCCTAATAGCAAATTCTGCTCTTTTTGCTCAACAGTCAGTTGCACGTATCAATTTTCAGGCGATTGATGAGGCAGCCAAAATCGGAGATCATTCGAGGGAAGCCCTTTACCAACCACTCAGAGAAATGGCAGATTCATATCATTCTCTATGGAGTGCATTTCGTATCGATTCGCAAATGATTTTCTCGGTTCCATCAATGGTAATTACAATACCAAGCATTGAAATGTATCTTGCAACTCACCAAGCAGAGGTATCAACGATAAAAGCCGAAATTATGCCAGATGAGGAAAAATTTCTTGCTCAAATTGAACCGAACAAACAGCACATGTATAAAATTATTGCATCTATTGACGAGAGACTAATTCCATTATATGAGGGAGCAATCAACGCTATTGAATCTGACAATGTTGACCATGTCCGTCATGCTACTACTTCGTTGCGAGAGTTATTCACACAAATACTCCTCAAACTTGCACCTGATGAAGCTTTCTTTGATTGGGATAAAGACAATTCGTATCAAAACAACGGTCGGCCTACACGGAAGGGACGACTACTCTATATTTCCAGAAACATAAATTATGATTCATTTACTACGTTTGTTGATCGGGATGTCTCAGTAGCTCTTAGTTTCCTTGATTTATTACAAAAAGGTACCCATGCAATTGAAAAACCATACGATGAAAGACAGATGAAAGCACTACTGATTAGATTTGAGCATTTAATTGATTTCATTATAAGGATTTCACGGGATGCTCAAAGATAAAACATTTTGTGACTCTTTATATAACATAGTACATTTAGCTCATTCCATTGTCCCAAATTGTGCTTCATTTCGTTCCATAAAACTTCAGATATACCAAAACCATATATGCTATTGTAGTGAAGGAAATATCATGAAAAATCAACATTTTCTAAGGGAAAATCATACAGAATGTCTTCGCAGAAAAACCAATGAACTAAAGAAGATAACAAAGGATTTGCCAATATACATATCCGACAATGAGATCATATTTTTTCTCTTAACAAGAAATGATGAATTTAAAAGTCAAGTTGAATGGATAATTAACAGGTATAAAAGAGATTATTCAAATCTAATAATAGGAAATGTCAATTACAACAGCACACAGCAAAGTGTATCTGGCTATGCTACGCTTCGCTCAAATTCCCCTTAGGGGAACTTCAGATACGCTCGAAACGTTATACAAAAGATTGTCCCATAAAAGGAGATGATGGATATGGAAAATAAAGAAAGTCTAAAAAAAGATATGTTGAAGGAAATTGAGATAATCCAAGAAATTATAAAACGTATGGCATTTAATTCCTTTATGATAAAGGGTTGGGCTATACAGGTATCAAGATTTACGATTGGATTAATGACAATGGGTACCAAAATTTAGGTGATTGGGTAGAATCCGCATACAAGAGAGCACAAAATAGGCAAAAATAATGTATAAGAGAAATGGCACAGTCAATCGTACAACACAGCATATATGCTACGGGTTTTTAACCTTGCCCTTCGGCCACAATATCGTATTTACTGGAAACGTCATCTCCTATTGTCTTGAAAAGAAAAACTTATTTATGGTGTAATTATGTATATTCGTTACTATATTGATCCGGGAAAAGGTCTACCCCACATCTATAATCACAATGTATCCGAGAGCGAAGTGGAAGATGTATTATTAAGACCNNCCGTGCAGGACGTTATCTCAGGGTAATTTATATTCCAGACCCGGAGCAAGAAAATATTTTTGTCATAACAGCCTTTGAATTGACTGATAAACCATTAGTAGCATATAAGCGCAGGAGGCGAAAGAAAGAATGAAGCAAAGTAAATTTCCAAAAGGATGGGATGAAAAGAGGGTAGACAGAGTTCTGGCTCATTATGAAAAACAAACAGAAGAGGAAGCCTTATCCGAAGATGAAGCAGCCTATGAGGACAGAACTCAGACTACAATAGATATTCCTATTGAATTAGTTCCTGCTGTCCGGGAACTTATCGCAAAGCATCAAACATTACGGCATCCGAAGACAACAGCAGATAACAGCGGATAAGGAGAATATTAAAAATTTTCTTAATTATATTATCGACTAACTTATTTAATCAGCAGAATATCAGATGTTCTGTTGTAGAGAGATTGGTGAATCTGTCGATGGATAACAGCCTACATTCTAAAGGGGCCATAATAGGGCCAAACCTTGATGATGAAGTTATAGTGAATTATGCTACGTTTGAGGGGTTGGTGGGGAAGATATGATAAAAGGCGAGAATGATGATTGAAGATGGAGAAGTTTGATATGAGGTATGTATATGCGAACCTTGGTCAGATATATCGCCAAATTGGATGTATATGCGAAGTGAGTTCGGATATATGACGTTATATGACATCTCATGCTATCTTGAAATAATCGTGATTAAAATCAAAAAATTGAAGGAAATTGAGAAAATTAAAGAATGCCTACAAAAAGGGAGATATTTCAATGTTTGAAGAAACTATTAGACAGTTGAATAATCTTGGAAGCACGCATAAAATCGCCGTGCCAATTGAAGCAGATGAAGAAAGTTATTTAGATAAAGAGTGTCCTTCGGAAAATTGTTTATTCCAATTTAAAATCCACGCAGAGGACTGGGCGAATTTGTTTAAAGACGAAGCTGTATTCTGCCCACTTTGTCGACATGAAGCAAATTCAAACTCGTGGTGGACAACTGAACAACGTGAACATGCAAAAGAACAGTCTGTAAAGCAAATCGAAGGTATCATAGATGAATCTCTTCGTAAAGATGCGCGAAGATTTAATAGAAACTGGCATAGAGATAGTTTTGATCAAATGTCTCTAGAAGTAAAAGGTGTCCGAAAGAGAAGAACAATGATTCCAGCTACTGCCAAGGAAGCGATGGAACTAAAGATCGTGTGTGAGAAATGTGGTGCCCGATTCTCTGTAATAGGTAGCGCCTTTTTTTGTCCATGTTGTGGGCATAATTCTGTAGAGCGAACATTCGATGACTCCATTAAGAAAGTTAGAGTAAAACTGGATAATATCAACGTAATCAAGAATGCCCTTGAAGAAATAGGGGAAAAGAATGGGGCCGAGATAACATGTCGATCGCTTATTGAGACAAGTCTTTCAGATTGCATCGTCGCCTTTCAGAGACTCGCTGAGCAATTGTTCAGTAAAATATCAAACGCCCCAGTTGCTCCCCTCAACGTTTTCCAAAGGATTGACGATGGAAATGGACTATGGCAAACAGTTTGTGACAAAAGTTACGAGGATTGGCTTACAATTGAAGAATTGAAAGATCTGAAGGTATTCTTCCAGAAACGACATCTATTGTTACATTCTGAAGGAATTGTTGATCAACGTTACCTCGATAGAAGTAGGGACGAAAGTTACAAAATCGGGCAGAGAATCGTTGTTAAAGAAGATGAAGTTCGATATCTTTCGAATCTCATCGAAAAACTTGCTAATGGGATACGGGAGGCATCGTCAAATGCATGAGATTTCGTATAACACGGTGTAAAAGACTACGATTCGCTCTGTCAAAATTCTGCCTACGCAGAACTTCTTTTTCACTGGAAACGTTGTGTGAAATGCTTGGTCGGCTAATATAAATATTACGAAATTTTCAAATAATCCTAAAAACTTTGATTTTATTAATGCTATTAAAAAGGGACTCTGAATGATAGAAATTAACTGGAATAATTTCAAAGCAAAATTCAATGGAAAAGAAAGGCTATCATTTGAAAAACTTGCATATCAACTTTTCTGTTTTGAGTTCAATAAAAAAATCGGGATTTTCAGATTTAAAAATCAAACTGGAATTGAAACAGAACCAATTCAGACAAAAACAGATTGTGTAGGATTTCAAGCCAAATATTCTGAAACAAAAATTGCAGATATTAAACCTGATATAATTGATTCTATTAGAAAAGCAAAAAATAAAAATTCAAAATTAACTAAAATATTGTTTTATCTTAATCAGGAATTTTCTGAAAGCACAAAAAGGAATAAAAAGGATCCTCAGTACAAAATTGACATAGAAAATGAGGCAAAAAAAAATAGTGTGCAAATAGTATGGAGGGTTCCAAGTCATTTTGAAAGACAACTTGCTTTACCTGAAAACAATTATTTAGCAGAATACTTTTTTAATATAGGTAAAAACGATATTGATTTCCTCAATGAAATAAAGGACCACACTGAAAATATTTTATACTCTATCCAATATGAAATCAAATTTAATAACCAAATTCTTAAAATTGACAGAACCAAATTTATTGAGACCATAGAGGAAGATTCTGAAAAATCAGAAATCATTATTATTAGTGGAGAAGGTGGTAGTGGTAAAACAGCGTTGATTAAAGAGTTTTACGGAAAAGTAAAGGATAAAACACCTTTTTATATTTTCAAAGCAGCAGAGTTTAATATTTCAAATATTAAAGAAATTTTTGATAAATATGGGGGGCATTCTTTAAATGAATTTATAGAAATACATAAATTTGAAGATAAGAAATTCATAGTTATTGATTCTGCAGAAAAATTATCTTATTTAGAAAATCAAGATGCATTCATAGAATTTTTATCTGCCTCACTTAAAAGCTCTTGGAGAATAATATTTACTACTAGATATAGTTATTTAGATGATCTAAGGCCTCAATTAATTGAAGATTACAGGTTACCTTTAAGATTAATAAATATTGAAAATCTTTCAACTAAAGAACTGACCGCTTTATCGAAAAAACATGATTTTCAATTGCCGTCTGAGAAAAGACTGAAAAGCCTCATTAAAAATCTTTTTTATCTCGATGAATACCTACAGAACTACCAAAGTTTTGATAATAGAATAAATTATGACCATTTTAAAAGTATTCTTTGGCAAAAGAAAATACAAAAATCAACAGAACGAAAAGATAATTTACACATTGAAAGAGAAAACTGCTTTTTAGGCTTAGTAAAAACAAGATGTGAAAGCGGATTATTTTATATTAAGCCAGAACAATGGTCTAATAAAGTCCTCTCAAAACTTGAAGTGGATGAGATAATAAAATATGATTCGATCCATGGTGGATATTTTATTACTCACGATATATATGAAGAATGGGCACTAGAAAAAATTATTGAAAAAGAATTTAAAACAATAGATAATTATTGTGATTTTTTTGAACAAATAGGAATTTCTTTATCTATAAGAAGAGCCTTTAGAAACTGGTTATCTGAGAAAATAATTGATAATATTGATGATATTAAATCATTTATTGAAAATGTCTTTTTAGAAGAAAAAATTAAAGCATTTTGGAAAGATGAATTACTTATTTCTATTTTACTATCAAATTACTCAGAAGCTTTCTTTAATCAGTTTGAAAAAACAATTTTAGAACAGAACCAGTCTTTTCTGAAGAGAATAGTTTTTATACTTAGAATAGCTTGCAAGGAAGTTGACAATCCACTTTCTGAAATTCTTGCTTTTCAAGATAATAATAATAAAAATCTAAAATATGTTTTTACAAAGCCAAAAGGAAGTGGATGGAAATCTACTATCGATTTTGTATATAAAAATATGGACAAATTTAGTCCTACAACTATTTACTACATAATCCCATTATTACAAGACTGGAACAATAACAATAAAACTGGTGAAACAACAAGAAAAGCAACTTTATTCGCTTTGCATTTTTATAAGGAGATTCAGTTTAATGATGATTTTAGGTATAGTTTAAAAATAGAAAAAGAATTAATTAAAATTATTCTTGATGGGGCGTCTGAAATCAAAGATGAATTGAAAGCCATTTTTGATGAAATCATTGAAAACAAATGGGTAAATCATAGAGATGTTTATAGCGATTTATGCAATACAATTTTAACATCAACGTATAATAACATACGAGTTATAATTTCACTTCCAGATTATGTTATAAAATTATCTGATTTATTTTGGTTCAAAGCAGAAAAACCAAGCCCTTATAACAGTTATAATGGTATGGGTGTTGAGAAATACTATTCTTTAAATAGCAACTGGCATCATGATTATTATCCTGCGAGTGCTCTTCAAACACCAGTTTATTATCTCTTGCAAATTTCATTTAAAGAAACAATCACCTTTATTTTAGATTTCTCGAATAGAACTGTACAGAGTTATGTTGATTCAGGTTTTGACAAAAATATTGAGGAGATTGAAATTATAATAGATGATAAAACCAAGATCAAGCAATATCTGAGCCATAGCCTTTGGTGTATGTATAGAGGTACAGGTTCGCCAGTAACTCCCTATTTATTACAATCCATTCATATGGCTTTAGAGAAATGGTTAATGGAGGTTTCAAAAACTAAAGATGAAAAAATTATTGAAAGTTGGTTGATATATTTAATCACAAACTCTATATCAGCATCAATTACTTCCGTTGTGACTAGTGTGGTTTTGGCTTATCCTAACAAGTTTTTTAACGTTGCAAAAATACTCTTTCAAACAAGGGAATTCTTTTATTATGATAATATTCGAGCAACTTCTGAACATCAGGCCAAAAATCTTTATTCAATAGGCTATGGGTTAAACTATAAATCTAAAATTTTCGAGAATGAAAGAATCAAAACATGTGATGATTCTCATAGAAAAACATCATTAGAGAACTTGGCTCTAAATTATCAATTTATTAGAAGCGAAAACTTAAGTGAAGAGGTGTTCGAACATCGTCAAAAAGTTATATGGGACATTATTGATGGATATTATGCGGAATTGCCCGATAAATCTAAAGAAACTGATAATGATAAAATTTTAATAAATTTCAATCCTGAAATAGAACCAAAATTAAAAAAACATAGTGAAGATGCTGTAAAAGAAGGTCTTGAAATGATGAAATATACTGCACTGATACTATGGTCAACTTATAAATTTGATAATAGCAAAAAATATGGAGATTATGACCAATATGAAAATAACCCTAAGCTTGTTTTAAAAGAAACAAAGGAAATAGTTAATGGTTTAAAAAATAGTAAAAATGATCAGTTCCATTTGTTTAACAATTCAATTCCGGCTTTTACTTGTTCTGCTCTAATTAGAGAATATGAAAAAGAACTTACAACAGAAGAAAAAGAATATTGTAAAAATATTATTGTTGAATATGCCATAGAACCGTTTCGTCCTAATTACCAATATCAAACATCAGATGGTGTCGAAGTTGCAGTTAATGCATTACCATTTTTATTCAATTTATTTCCAGACGAAAAAGAAGATTTTAAAATAATACTATTATTTATTTTATTTGATTCATACCCACAATACAAAAGAATTTGTGATTACTCTATTGAAGCAATAATAAATAATTTATGGAATATTTCTTATGAAGATGCTCATGCTATTTTTTTAGGATTCTTAAAGCTAAAACCTGAGTATAATCAATTGGAAAATGATATTGTAAAAGAAAACCATAGGAATTTCAATCATAGAACTCTAAGAAATCAAGTTTTAGAAAAATTCGTTGAAGAATCTAACTCTGAATTAGAGAATATTGCTTCAAATAATGTTTTATATGATGAGATTAAATTAAATGAACTGAATTTAGATATTTTGGAAACAGCATTTCAATTGCTTCCTTTAAACACATCAAATGCTATACATATTGATTTTATAAACAACACTCTTACTCGTTTCAGTAAAGAATTATTAGTTGATAATGATAAAGTTGATTATTCAATAAGGTATCGTTTTTTTGAGAAATTCTCATATTTCATACTAAACAGAGAGACAGAAAATATTAATAAATTCATTCAACCATTTATTGATAATTTCTCAAATACCAGAGAAATGGCTAATTTTTTCCAAAAAATCATTTTTACTGAAGATAAATTAAATAAATATGAGCAATTCTGGTTAATATGGTGGAGTTTTTATGATTCAATTGTAGTTATGTGTAAAAACAGAGCATCAAATTATTATTTAAGCGAAATCGTCCACAATTATCTTTTAGCTGGGCCTTATTGGGGAGAAACAGCAAAGGAATGGCATAGTCTAAAGGATAGAGAAAAAGTATTTTATAAAAAAGTTTCTAAAGATATTGGTCATTGTCCATCTGTTCTATATTCAATATCAAAACTGCTAAATGAAATTGGAAGTGGATTTTTAAGTGATGGGATTTTTTGGATTAGTGAAATGATTGAGAAAAATAGCAATTTGTCAACTGAAGAACTAGAAACAAATACAATATATTACATTGAACTAATAATTAGGAAATATATCTATCTAAATCGCACTAAAATAAAGACTGATTTAAAAATCAAGAATAAAATTCTTATTGTTTTGAATTTTTTAATCAAGAAAGGCTCTGTAAATAGTTATTTATTGAGAGAAGATCTATTGTAAGAAAGGAATAAAATAACGCTCATCTGTGGCAAACCATTGCTTAAGTGAAAAAATAAATGCCCTACACTCCAACATCAAATCTTGGATAAAACAGTGATATCGCAGACAATTGAAAGACTTAAAAATAATCATGGACTGAACAGTTGGAAAACTTGAAATACTGTACGATGTAATGAACCTAATTTAACAAATAGACTTACCGATATATTGAGCCTTTCCATGTAAAAAAATTGTGGATATTGTTTTAGAAGCAGTGAAAAGTAAAGATAATGAACATTATAAAGTTCTGGAGGATATTTACAACAATGCTAAAAGGTGACAAAAGATATGCGGTTAGCTATTATTTACCCTACCACTTAGCTACGCTTAGGGCTTTATAATACCACTATACCAATAACTGAACTACAAGAACACAACAACCACAGAGGAAATCCAAA
>LGVD01035917.1_pt1 | contig 11267 bp, 11 predicted proteins | sample 469861 | NCBI WGS metagenome assembly LGVD01 (sample SAMN03857201, study PRJNA290197) | marine sediment metagenome | biome: ocean floor; feature: cold seep; material: sediment; isolation source: sample #3730, Push core (PC) 16 from cruise R/V Atlantis leg AT-15-68, Alvin... ... | reverse complement strand
ATAGGGAGAGGCAATATAAAGCTGCCCTTGAGGACGACATCCAGGAAAAAGCTAAACAGCTTGAAGAGCAGAATAAACTGCTTCTTACCTACAGTAACAGCCTCGAAAATGCGACTGTGCAGTTAATGGCCAGCCTCCAGAATGCAATGGAGGAGAAAGACTACTATACAGCCGGTCACACCAAACGTGTCACTGAGTATGCGCTGATGTTGGGTGGGGCGATGGAGCTGAGTGAAAATGATATTGTTGTTTTAGGACGTTCTGCTCAGTTTCATGATATCGGAAAGCTGGTAATTGATCTCTCGTGTATCCAGAAGCCGGGGAAACTGACTGATGAAGAATGGGTACTTATCAGGAAACACCCAACAGTCGGGGCAAACATCATAAAACCGTTGGGCTTTATGGAGAAAGAGCAGTTTATAATACGACATCATCACGCNNATGGAAAGGGATATCCGGCAGGATTGACCGGTGATGAACTCGACGATCTCACAAAAATTATTACCGTTGTAGATAGTTTCGATGCCATGACATCCCAGAGAAATTACAGGAAAAACAAGGTTATGGAAGAGGCGGTAGAGGAGCTGTTCAAATGCAGTGGAACTCAATTTGATTCGGCGATTGTCGAGACATTCTCCCAGGCCATAGTTGATTTTAAACCTGTAAAAAATGGTTTTTCGGGAGAACCCCTGGAAAAACTCTACGAGCAGAATAATAATTTTAAATAATTTATGAAGGTTTTTACTTATCCATCGAAACTGNNAACTTATCATTTATGAATATCACTAAGAAAGAAGTTGAGCATGTGGCGAACCTGGCAAGGTTGACTCTGTCCGATGAGGATTTAGACGTAATGACAGGGCAACTGGACACTATTTTGTCATATGTGGACAAGCTTGGAGAACTGGATACCGGCAAGGTAGAACCGACAACACATGTTTTTTCTGTAACAAATGCTTTTCGTGAAGATCGTGTAACTGAGTCACTTTCCCGGGAAGAATCTCTTGCTAATGCCCCTCAGCAGAATGGTGAGAGTTTTCAGGTCCCCAAAATTATCTAACCCGACTATTCGGAAAACTTTCAGTTGCGCTGCTATAAAGGCTTTGTAATCGGGAGCCAGAGAGGTACTGCAAAACATAATGAAACCCTACGAATTAACCATTGCCCAGGCAGTGAAAAAAATGGCAGCTGGAGAGTTCACTGCAGTTGAGCTGACAGAGAGCTGCCTGGGCAGAATTGAAAAAATAGATAAAAAGCTACAAGCTTTTATTACCGTTGACAGGGAGGGTGCCCTCAGTCAGGCGATAGCGGAGGATAAAAAGCGAAGCGCAGGAAAGGCTGGTGCCCTCTGTGGTATTCCTCTTTCCATAAAGGATCTTCTCTGTACAAAAGGTGTAAAAACCACCTGTGGTTCCAAAATACTGGAGAACTATATCCCTCCCTACGATGCAACCGTCGTTGACAGGATCAGGAAAGAGGGTGGGGTGATTCTGGGTAAGGTTGCCATGGATGAGTTTGCCATGGGCTCCACATCAGAGACCTGTGCTTTCGGTGTACCGCAGAACCCAGTCAAGAGCGGGTATGTTACCGGAGGATCCTCCGGTGGTTCGGCTGCGTCTGTTGCTTCACTGGAATGTCTAGGGTCTCTGGGATCAGACACTGGTGGATCTATAAGACAACCGGCATCTCTTTGCGGAGTTGTCGGCATGAAACCGACCTATGGCAGAGTTTCCCGGTTTGGCCTTACAGCATTCGCATCTTCCCTTGATCAGGTTGGTCCTCTTTCCCGGAGTGTTACGGATTGCGCCACCTTGATGAACGTAATCAGCGCCTATGATAAGAAGGATTCTACATCGGTTCGGAAAGCTACTCCTGATTTCACCTCATCCCTGAAAAAGGGGCTTGACGGGGTTCGTGTGGGAATACCTCTGGAGTATTTCAAACAGGGGCTGGATCCTGAAGTTGAGCACGTCGTACAAAATAGTATTGAGGTGTTAAGGAGTGGCGGGGCGGAACTGGTTGATATTTCTCTTCCCCACACCGAATACTGTGTTGCCTCTTACTACCTTATCGCTTCCTCCGAGGCAAGCTCTAACCTTGCCAGATATGATGGTGTCATATACGGGTACAGGGATCAGCAGGCGGATTCTTTGCTTGATATGTATAAACAGACACGCTCTCAAGGTTTTGGCGCCGAGGTGAAGCGACGTATTCTTATCGGCACCTATGCCCTGTCCTCCGGCTATTATGATGCCTATTACAAAAAAGCCTCCCAGGTGAGAACACTGATTCTAGGTGACTACAAAAAAGCATATGAAAAGTGTGATATTCTGATCTCCCCCGTCACACCAACACCGGCATGGAAAATGGGTGAAAATAGTGACGACCCGTTGGCCATGTATTTATCTGATATACTGACTATTTCGGCCAATCTCGCGGGTGTTCCCGGGCTTTCCGTTCCGGGAGGATTTACCGGCACAGGATTACCTGTGGGAATCCAGGTCCAGGGAGATCATTTCGGGGAAGAAAAACTGATCCAGGCGGCATATCACCTTGAGCAGGAACTTAACCTNNTGAATTACCACCGCTGGATATCTGATAAAATGGGCGGCTTTCCCGCCCACTACTTTACGTGAAGATCAGTTGAAACTTATTATTCCGGATAATATTGCATCTATTACACCGTATCCGCCGGGAAAGCCTATTGATGAGCTTGAGCGTGAGTATGGCATCAGTGATTCTATAAAACTCGCCTCAAACGAGAACCCCTGGGGACCATCACCTGAGGTGGTGGGGGCTCTACGCCTAGAGCTGTCGAACCTGAACAGGTACCCTGATGGATCGTGTTATTATCTTGCTCAAGCAATCGCCTCAAAATTTGAGGTTGATCCTGCTGAGATCGTTTTAGGGAATGGCTCCAATGAGGTAATTGAGTTTCTGGTAAAAGCGTTTGTGCGGGAGGGGGATGAGGTTATCACAAGTCACCCCTCTTTCCTGATGTATCAGAAGTTTGTCCAGGTGCGGGGTGGTATCAATCATATAGTTCCATTGCGGGGTATGAAGCATGATCTGGAGACTATTCGAGAAACAATATCCGCAAAGACAAGGCTCATTTTTATTGACAATCCGAACAATCCGACAGGAACAATAATCGAGCCGTTAGAGTTGCATAGTTTTTTAGGGAAAGTGCCTGAAACTGTTATCGTTGTTCTGGATGAAGCATATGTGGATTTTATGGATATAAGTTCCCGGGTCGATCCCCACCCCCTTATACGAAACAGTGAGGACCGCTGCCCGGTTGTCCTGTTGAGAACGTTTTCAAAGGCATACGGTCTGTCTGGTTTACGTGTGGGGTTCGGGCTCATGGCCAGGGAAGTTGCCTCTTGTCTGCATAAGGTTCGCCAACCCTTTAATATTAACCAGTTGGCTCAAGTTGGTGCCAGGGCAGCCCTGGAAGATGAAGACTATTTTCAACAGACTCTGGCTAAGACGAGGAGAGGNNGGTTTTGGCCGCAGGGGTGGAAAAGCTTGGCTGTATAAGTTACCCTTCGCAGACGAATTTTTTCTTGATCGATGTCAGAGGAAATGGGGATGACTTGTACCGGGCAATGCTCCATAAGGGGGTTATAATCCGTTCTATGAGCAGCTATGGGTTCCCGGATTTTATTCGGGTTACTGTTGGTACAGAGGAGGAAAACACTAGATTTTTGGCAGCTCTGGCTGACTGCCTGGCTGATCTTGGTTATGTTTAAAAAGCAAAATATTGTTACCATTGACGGCCCGGCCGGCGTGGGAAAATCAACAGTAAGCAGGAAGGTTGCCGGTGCAACCGGATATACCTATCTTGATACTGGAGCAATGTATCGAGCTGTGGGTCTTTACCTGGATCGGCTCGGTGTAAACCTTGATGAATCTGAAGATGTTTCCCGCAGCCTTGATGAATTAAGGATGCAGCTGCTCCCGGCTGTTGATGATCAGAGTGATATTTGTGTCCTGCTCGGCGGTGAAGATGTAAGTGATATCATTCGTACCCCGGCAATGGCCATGGTAGCTTCCCGGGTTTCCGCTATCCCTTCGGTGAGGGAAAAATTGACAGAAATGCAAAGAGTTTTGGGGGCGGAGGGCAGGGTTGTGGCCGAGGGAAGAGATACCGGCACAGTGGTTTTTCCTATGGCAAAACATAAATTTTTTCTTGATGCCGATCCCCGGGAAAGAGCACGCAGGCGTGTTGAGCAGCTTCGGCAGAAGGGGATGGAGGTGGATGAGGCGGAAATCCTGGCTATGACTCTTAAGCGTGATAAAAATGATCGTGAACGGAAGATTGCTCCACTTAAAGCGGCAAAGGATGCTATGAAAATCGAGACTACAAATATCTCGATTGATGAAGTGGTTGAAAAAATTCTGCAGAAAATTTCTAACCCTGACGAGTAGCAGGAAGATGATTTCTCCGGCACAGGAGAGCTGTGCCGGAGGAAAGGAAAGATTTTATTATTCTATAACAAAATCTGCACGTCTGTTCTGACTGTAGGCATCCTCGTCCTGTCCCGGGAAGAGAGGTTTCTCTTCGCCATAGGAAAGGGTCCTGATTCTTGAGGGGTCCACGCCCAGGTCAATTAAAAACTGCTGGGTGTTGATAGATCTTCTTTCACCAAGGGCGAGGTTATACTCATTGGTTCCCCTTTCATCGCAGTTTCCTTCAATAATTACTGCTGTTCCCGGAACTGAGTTAAGGTACTCCGCGTTGCGCACTATTACGTCCGTCATATCCGTTGTGATTGCGGCCCGATCGAAGTCAAAATAGATAGGGTAGAGGTTGTCCGAGGATCTTCCGTGTACTCGTTTATATTCGTCTGTCTGGTTGTCAAGTGCATTGGCGGATCCACCAGCGATACTACCTGCAGCGGTATCATCAAGTGTACCTTCAGTGGGCATATTTTCCTCAGAATACCCGCCTTCTGCTGAGGGATAGCTGATATCTTTGCCGCCGGACATTGACCCGGAAGAGCCTGCTGAAGTTGGGGGGACAACTGTTTTGGGGCTGCAACCGACCCCCAAAAGGACAAGTGAGCCAAGAAGGGACGAGAGTACAATTGATGTGTAGAACCTTTTTTTCATGATTTCTCCTGTTTCCACGTAGGGATGGATGGGCACTTCTGAATAGTTGCATAAAAATTATGGTACAGTTTAGCCGTAATAACAAAGAGGTCAAGCATAAATTGCCAAGTGGATAATTCTATTTACCTGTTGCCTATCAACTTTTATAATGGTATTGCGATGGCAAGCGCCCGGGATGTTCAGGCAAAAACAATCTACTTACCATCTTCTAACCAACCCTGTGGTTGGTTAACACCCGGTCGCGGGGTACGAAATATGAAAGCAAAAGATACCTTGCACACTTTGACAGCCGTCTGTGCTGTTGGTTTAGAGAGCCTTGTCAAAGAGGAGATAGAGTCTTTTGGTGGCAGAGACATCTCCAGTGGCAGGGGCATTGTGTTCTGGCAGGGAGGGTTGGCAGCTGCTTATCGAGCATGTTTGTGGTCTCGCTTTTCCTCTAGAATCCTTTTACAGTTATCTGAGTTCCCGGTAAAAAATGAGGAAGAATTGTATCAGGACTGTTTGAAAGCGGACTGGTCCACCCATATGACGATTGACACCACGTTTGCAGTGGACTGCACAATATCCGGTGAAAGCCCCATCAGCCATAGTCATTATGCGGCACTGAAGGTAAAAGATGCAGTTGTTGACTATTTTAGAAACAGAGAGGGGGATCGTCCGTCGATTGACACATCAAAGCCTGGAATCAGGCTGCACCTCCACCTTGACAAAAAACAGGCAACACTTTTTCTGGACCTCTCCGGAGAAAGTCTGCACCGCAGGGGCTACAGGGTGTCTGGGGCGCGAGCTCCACTTAAAGAAACACTTGGCGCTGCAATCGTCGGCCTGAGCGGCTGGTTGAAGGGTGGGGCAGGGACACTGGTAGACCCCATGTGCGGTACAGGAACCATACTTATAGAAGCGGCGATGATGTATGGTGACTCTGCTCCCGGTTTATTTCGAAACTATTTTGGTTTTCTCGGTTGGCTGCAGCACGATACTCTTCTCTGGCAGGAGTTGATAGATGAGGCNNGCCGGGTTGGAAAAGGACTGGCCTGTCATGGTTGGGTATGATTGTGATCCTGTAGTTGTGAAGGGCGCAAGAAAGAATATCGAACGTGCAGGGCTTGAAGAGTTTATCCGGATTAAACAGGCTGAGCTTGCTACCCTGCAGTCACCCACTGAAAAGGGTATGATATTATCCAATCTTCCTTAGGGAGAGCGACTCTCGGAAGCTGAACAGGTATCCTATTTATACAGAGCATTCGGACGCATAAGCAGAGAAAGGTTTCCCGGCTGGAATATCGGGGTTTTTATTTCTAATCCGGATTTTACTGATAGTTTTAATCTGGCCTGGAGAAACAGATACAAGCTTTTTAATGGTACTATACCCTGCAGGCTTCTCGTTGGACTTGTGGATGGAACAACAAAAGACTCCTTTCGATGGAAGAAACCGTCTGAAATGGGCATGGAGAGTGAGAGTGAATTTGGCAACAGGTTTAAAAAGAATCTGAAAAAATATATGGGGTGGGCGGAAAGAGAGGGTATCTCCTGTTTCAGAGTTTACGATAGAGATTTGCCTCATTATAATATCAGCGTTGATCTGTACGGAAAGTGGGTACACATTCATGAATACTCCCCTCCAAAATCAGTTGCCGGAGAGCTTGCCGCCCAAAGATTAAGGGATGCAGTCAGACAGATAAAAGAGATACTTGGAGTGCGTTCTAACCGGGTTTTTCTAAAAACAAGACAGAGGCAAAAAGGGAAAAATCAGTACCAGAAAAAGAACAGCCGAAAAAAACTGTATGAGGTGAAAGAGGGGAACTGTTATTATCTGGTGAACTTTACGGATTATCTTGACACTGGTCTATTTCTTGATCATCGTCCCTTAAGGCAGAGAATTTTTCAACAGGCAAAGGGCAAAAGGTTTCTCAATCTTTTTGGTTATACCGGCAGTGCAACAATTCAGGCTGCTGCGGGGGGTTGTGCAAGCAGTACAACAGTTGATCTTTCAGCCACTTATACAAGGTGGACAAAAATGAATTTGGCGCTCAATGGTTTTGCTGAAGAAAAACATACCGTTGCACAGGGAGACTGTCTGGCATGGTTACGGGAGTGCCGGTCTGCTTTTGATATAATTTTCGTCGATCCGCCAACTTTTTCAAACACAAAAAAAGAAAAACGGATTTTTGATATTCAAAAGGATCATGTTAAGCTTATCAGGCTTGCAATGGCACGTCTGGATAAGTCGGGAGTGCTGTTTTTTTCGACAAACTACAGGAAGTTTATACTTGATCCTCAACTGAAAGATTTTTTTATCGTGAAGGATATAAGCATAAAAACAATACCTTATGATTTTTCCAGAAATAAAAAGATACACAGGTGCTGGGAAATGAAAAGGGGGAAGGTTGAGACGCGGGAGGGGAGAAATGACGGAAATTGAAAAACTGCAGCAGCAGGTAGAAGATCTCAAAACTCGGCTTGACGGGCAGAAAAAGACAAATGCCACACTGAAGAAGAGAGCTTTCAAAGCTTTGGTGAAGGGACGTTCTTTTGAGGCTCCAGAGGTGCAGGGGCAGATCCACACTGATCAATCGATTCATCTCAAAAATAATTTTCTTGAAAATGTGAGTCATGAGATACGCTCTTCTATGAATGGCATTGTTGGCATGACGAGCCTTGTTCTGGAAACAGATTTGACAGAAGAGCAGAGGGAATATCTGGAGATGATTGGTTCGTCGGTGGAGCGGTTGCTGGGGGTGGTGAACCAGGTTCTCGATTTTTCCAAGATAGAGTCGGGGCAACTTGATCTGAAAAAGGAAGATTTTAATTTAAAAGAGAGTCTGGATCATGATCTTTATCTGTTGCGATTGGCTTCTGAAAATAAAGGTCTTCAACTCCTCTATCATATAGATCCGGATGTGCCGGAGTATATCCACGGAGATCCAGGGCGCCTGGTTCAAATTGTAACCAATCTGGTGGACAATGGCATCAAATTTACAACCGATGGATCAGTCTCAATAAAGATTGAAAATGATGGTTATGATAACAGTAAAAATTTACTGCTGAAGTTTGTGGTTACCGATACCGGTTGTGGTATAGCTGAAAATATTCAAAAGGTGATATCCCATTATTTCAGGAGGAAAGAGGGAAATCATGCTCCTCAACCCCTTGTTGTAGGATCGACAGGTTTAGGGTTGACGGTTGTCTCCCAGCTTATAAAAATAATGGGGGGCAACATCGGATTTGAGAGTAATTCCTCGGGATCCAGCTTCTGGTTTACTGTCCCGGTAAAAGAGGCGACTGATTTTTACACCGTCGAAGAGCAGGGAAGCAGGGTTCTTGAGAACATAAAAGAGAGAACTGCCTATGTACTCAAGGGGGTAAGGGTTCTGCTGGTCGAGGACGAGTATATAAGCAGGGTACTTATTGAAACAGTACTGAAACAGCTCGGTATGGATGTAACCTGCGTTGAAAGTGGTGAAAAAGCAGTGAAGGAGGGGTGCGGTGGGGATTATCAAGCTGTTCTGATGGATGTTCAGATGGAACAGACAGATGGCCTGGAGGCTACCAGAAAAATAAGAAAATATGAAAAGAAGATCGGTGGCCATATACCGGTGATAGCTTTAACGGCTCTGGTAATGCAGGGTGATCGTGAAAAATGCCTGCAAGCCGGTATGGATGATTATTTACCAAAACCGGTCGAAAGAGACCAACTCATTGATGTATTAACTAAATATCTTACCAGCAAGGCTCTTGTTGTTGTGAGTGAGGTAGATAATCAGCAGACTCTTGTTCGTACCCTGATAGAATCAGGTTGGCGGGTGACTATTGCAGAAACACGGCGGTCGGCCATGTATGAAGCATCTTTATCCTCTTTCGATCTCATCGTTCTTGATATAGCCATGCCTGATCTGGAAAGCCTTGAGGCTGTAAAAATCATCAGAGAGTTGGAGGAGTACTCAGATCAACGGGCTGCAATAGTGGGCTTTGGGGATGAGGAAGATGGGGCAAAATGTCTGGAGCAGGGTGTTGATGGATATATCTATGGCCCTTTGACCGAAGGTAAAATCAGGAAACAGCTTGAGTTGGTTTAATGATACACTATTCTCATGTCTGCCTTGATACCTTCGGGTATCAACTACCCCCCAGGATAATTACATCAAATGAGATTGAACAGCGGTTATCTCCTTTATATGATCGCTTACACCTTCCGCCGGGCAGGCTTGAACTGATGAGCGGTATCAGGGAGAGGCGGCTGTGGACTGAAGGTACCAGGCCCAGCGAGGCCGCCACCAGGGCCGGTAAAAAAGTTCTCGCCAATGGAAATATAGATCCACAGGATGTTGAATGTCTTATCTTTACATCAGTGTCACGGGATATGATGGAACCGGCAACAGCATCTTTTGTCCATAATAACCTTGGTTTGTCTTCCTCCTGTCTTATTTTTGATATCTCGAATGCCTGTCTTGGCTTTCTTGACGGGATGGTGGTGTTGGCCAATATGATTGAGCTGGGACAGGTGCAAAACGGCATGGTTGTCTCCGGGGAAACTGCAGAGGAGCTGCTTGAGTCGACCCTGGTTTCTTTGCTGGAGGATACAACATTTACCCGAAAAAGTATAAAACCTGCTTTTGCCTCATTGACGATAGGCTCCGGATCTATGGGGCTGTTTATGAGGAGGGCCGGAGAGAATGAAAAGAGGCCCCGCCTGGTTTGCGGCGCCTGGAAGGCAAACACCATTCACTCTGATCTCTGCCATGGCGGCCAGAATGGTCAGAACACGACCCTGATGGCTACAAATTCCGAGGAGCTTTTGTATCGTGGGGTTGAAACAGCGCTGTTGACCTGGAATGAATTTTCCACAAGTCCCGGCTGGGGCGGGGATGATGTCGACTATTTTTTTTGTCACCAGGTTGGCTCTGCCCATGCCAAGCTTCTTTTTGAGCAGTTGAACCTGGCAGCAGAAAAGAACTTTTCGACCCTGGAAACTCTCGGGAACGTAGGTTCTGTATCCGCGCCTGTTACCATGGCTATGGCAATTGAGCAGGGTGTGTTTCAACCCGGAAAGAAGGGAGCCCTGCTTGGCATCGGCAGCGGTATCAACTGTATGATGTTGGGGATTGAGTGGGCCGGATGAAAAAAGGATTGAGCAGCACTCAGAAGAATTTACTGCTGGAGCAAGCAAGAAAAACTATCTCCAACCGGTTGAATCAGAATGATGGTTTTCCGGATATACCGGAAGATCCTGTCTTTCGGGAGAAAGTGGCAACCTTTGTAACACTGAAAATATCCGGCAGGTTAAGGGNNGCCCGCCACTTCTCTATGGCAAAGTATCCATGATAACGCACTTAGTGCAGCTTTCAGCGACCACAGGTTTTCTCCCCTGAGTCACAAAGAGCTTGAAGCAGTAGAGATCGATATATCTGTTCTCTCTTCTCCCTCCTCACTTGAATATGAGGATCCTGTTGATTTGTTGAAGAAATTGCAGCCCGGGGTTGATGGTGTTATTTTAAAGGATGGTCGCCGGGGGGCAACGTTTCTTCCTCAGGTATGGAAACAACTGCCGTCGGCAGAGCTGTTTTTAGGTCAACTCTGTAAAAAGGCAGGCCTTGAAGAAACGGCCTGGAGAGAGAAACAATTAGATATAAAAACCTACCAGGTGCTCTCTTTTCAAGAGGAAGGCCAGTGAAAGAAGTTGTACTGTCAGAAACAATGCTCCAGCAACTGCAGGAGATATACGAAAAATTGGAACGGGACTACGATGCGGTGGCTCGCCAATTGCATTTTTCCTGTGTCGGCTGCCCCGATAACTGCTGCGATTCATATTTTCTTCACCACACCTATGCTGAATGGGCCTACCTCTGGCTCGGCTTTAAAGAACTTGACCCTGCAAAACAGAAGAAACTTCTGCAGAAATCTGAGGATTATATGAAGCAGTGCCAGGTGGCAGAAAGTGAAGGTCAACGACCGCAGTCAATGTGTCCTCTTAATGAGGAGGGACTCTGCATCCTCTATAAGCACCGTATGCTTGTCTGTCGCACCCATGGAGTTCCGGCATCCATGACAAGACCGGATGGACAGCCAATGCGGTTTCCCGGTTGTTTTCGCTGCCAGGAGATAGTGAAGACGCAGTATGATACAATTAAGCCGTCTACAGTTGAAAGAACACC
>LGVD01055565.1_pt1 | contig 11341 bp, 10 predicted proteins | sample 469861 | NCBI WGS metagenome assembly LGVD01 (sample SAMN03857201, study PRJNA290197) | marine sediment metagenome | biome: ocean floor; feature: cold seep; material: sediment; isolation source: sample #3730, Push core (PC) 16 from cruise R/V Atlantis leg AT-15-68, Alvin... ... | reverse complement strand
TGGCCTGCCGCAACTGTTTTGCCTCCCTGTTTACCGACCGGGCGATCAGCTACCGGGAGGACAAGGGCTTCGATCCGCTGGATGTGGCTCTGTCTATCGGCGTACAGAAAATGGTACGCTCGGATCTGGCCTGCGCCGGGGTCATGTTTACTATCGCCACCGAGTCGGGTTTTCCCCATGTGGTGCTGATCAATGGCGCCTGGGGCCTGGGAGAGAACGTGGTGCGGGGGGCGGTGAATCCCGATGAGTTCTACGTCTTTAAAACCACCTTGCGTGATGGATACCGGCCGATTCTATCCCGACGGCTGGGCAGCAAGGAAAAGAAGATCGTCTATGCGACGGATGGCGGCATTAAGGGCACCCGGGAGATTCAGGTGCCCGCCGAGGACCGGCGGCGTTTCTGCCTGAGTGACGATGAGGTGCTGGAGTTGGCGCGTATGGCCTGCACCATTGAAGATCACTACGGTCGGCCCATGGACATCGAATGGGGCAAGGACGGCCAAACGGGCGAGCTGTATATTTTACAGGCGCGGCCGGAAACCGTGCAGTCGGCAGCAGCCGGCAACGTCATGGAAACCTATAGCCTCAAGGAAACGGGCCGGCGCCTTACCGAAGGGCGGGCCGTGGGAAGTAAGGTCGGGTGTGGTCCGGCGATGGTTATTCGCAGCGCCGAAGAGATTGCGCGTTTTACCAAGGGCAGCGTGCTGGTTACCGATATGACCGACCCCGACTGGGAGCCGATCATGAAACGGGCGGCGGCTATTGTCACCAATCGGGGCGGCCGTACATGCCATGCGGCCATCGTCAGCCGTGAACTCGGTATCCCCTGTGTGATCGGCACCGGTGACGCTACCAGCGCCGTTGCCGAGGAGCAACCGGTCACCGTGGCCTGCTGCGAAGGGGAAAACGGCGCCGTCTATGAAGGCGAACTGGCCTACGATATTCAGCGCACCGATCTGCAGGAACTAAAGCGGCCACGGACCAAAATCATGCTCAACCTCGGTGACCCAAGTCAGGCATACAGCCTGGCCTGCATCCCCAACGACGGGGTCGGCCTGGCCCGCCTCGAATTCATTATCAATAACGCCATTCAGGCCCATCCCATGGCCTTGCTGCATCCCGAGCGGGTGACGGACATCGAGGAGCGGGGACGCATCGAAGCGCTGACCGTCGGCTATAGCGATGGGGCGGAGTTCTTTATCGATCAGCTCGCTCAGGGGGTGGCCACCATCGCAGCGGCCTTCTATCCTAACGACGTCATCGTGCGCATGAGCGATTTCAAGAGTAACGAGTATGCCAATCTCCTTGGCGGGCAGGATTTCGAACCGGAGGAATCCAACCCCATGATCGGCTTTCGCGGCGCCTCCCGCTACTACGACGAGCGCTACCGGGAGGGTTTTCTCCTCGAATGCAGGGCCATGCAGCGGGCGCGGCAGGAGATGGGGCTGAAGAACATCAAGCTGATGATTCCCTTCTGTCGCACGGTGGCTGAAGGACGGCGGGTGATCGAGGTCATGGCGCAGGCAGGGCTAACGAGGGGTGAGGACGGGCTGGAGCTGTACGTGATGTGCGAGATTCCCGCCAACGTAATCCTCGCCGAGGAGTTCGCCGAGCTGTTCGACGGCTTTTCTATCGGCTCCAACGACCTGACCCAGCTGATNNGGCCGTGACCCGCTCCATCGCCGATGTTATTACCCGGGTAAAAAAGGCCGGCCGCAAGATCGGTATCTGCGGCCAGGCCCCTAGTGACTACCCGGAGTTCGCCGAATTTCTGGTCCAATGCGGCATCGACAGTCTGTCCCTCACTGCCGACACGGTGCTGGCCACCACCCTGCGGGTGCTGGAGATGGAGCAACGGATGGAGAGTTAGTGCTCCACCTGCGGCAGGGCCTCTTCTTCGTCGGCGTTGTGTAGGTAGATGCTGCGACTGGGAAAGGCGATCTCCATGCCGTGGGCCTCAAGGATGTCCATGATCTGCAGGCAGACGTCCTCCCGGGCGTCGAGGTACTCGCCCCACACCGTCGTTTTTGTGAAGCAGTAGACCAGGATGTCGAGGGACGAGGCGTTAAACTCGGTGAAGTTGACCAGGAAGAAATCCTGGTCGATGGCGGAGTGAGTTCGCAACAAATTGCGGATTGCCTCCACGGCCCGGCGCATCTGCTCCGGGCTGGTTTCGTAGGTGACGCCGACAGTCAGCTTGATGCGCCGCTTGGGCATGCGGCTGATGTTGTCCACCGACAGGTTGGCGATGATGTTGTTCGGCACCGTGATCAGGGTCTTGGCAAAGGTGCGGATCTTGGTCGAGCGAAAACCAATCTCCTCGACGGTACCCTCCATGTCGCCTGTCTTGATCCAGTCACCGATGTGAAAGGGCCGGTCGAGAATAATCATCATCGAACCGAAGATGTTGGACAAGGTGTCTTTGGCCGCCAGGGCCACCGCCAGACCGCCGATACCGAGGGAGGCGAGCAGGCCGGAGATGGAATAGCCGAGATTCTGAATGGTCATGATCAGGGCCAGGAAGATGATGAAGGCTCGCACGCTCTTGCGGATAAAGGGTAGCAGGTGGTCGTCGAGGGTCGATTCGGTCTTGCTCACCCAGCCGGCGAGAAAGGCTTCGAGGAGCGACACCAGGTTGAACAGCGCCCAGGCAATGTCGAAGGTCACCAGGCCCTTGAGCAGACCGTAGGCGCCGCGGCGCAGATCTGCCGGTTCCGTCGGCAGTTGCAGAATCTGTACGGCGACAAACAGGCCGATGATCACCAGCAGGAGTTCCGCCGGCTTGCGAATGCTCTGCAAAAACAGGTCGTCATAGCGGCTCTTGGTGCGGGTTGCCAGGGGGAAAATAACTTTAACGAACAGGTGAGCGAAGATCCTTTTCAATATAAGGGCGGCGATCAGTACCAGAAAAGCGCCGGCAAAGCGGCTCAGGCTGATGCCGAGAAAGGTCTCCTGCAGAATGGTTTCCAGAGTGGCGAAGAATGCGCTCATCTTAATTCCTCCATTGATGTATAATAAGGCGCTTTTTACTTAACAGAAGGGGGGCGGGAATGCAAGCAACCCTTGACCTTTCCCCTTGTTGCATCCTGTTGCCACCGTGAATTATCGCCTGAAAGGGAGTCGTCATGGCTCACAACCTGACCGAAAAGATTCTTGCCGCCCATCTACTGGAAGGGGGGCTTGAGTCCGGTACAGAGATTGCCATCCGTATCGACCAGACCCTGCTGCAGGATGCCACCGGCACCATGGCTCTCCTCGAATTCGAGGCCCTTGGTCTGGATAAGGTGAGGGTCGAACTGGCCGCCCAGTATGTCGATCATAATCTGTTGCAGACCGATTTTCGCAACGCCGACGATCATCGCTACCTGCAGAGTGCCTGCGCCCGCTACGGCATCCATTTCAGCCATCCCGGCAACGGCATCTCTCATCAGGTGCATCTGGAAAACTTCGGTCGTCCCGGCCTGACCCTGCTGGGCGCCGACAGTCATACCCCGGCCGCCGGCGGTCTTGATGTCGCTCTGGCTATGGTGGCCGCCCCTATTATCTACCCTGCCCGAAGGTGCTGGGGGTGAAGCTGACGGGAAAATTGTCTGACTGGGTGAGCGCCAAGGATGTGATCCTCGAGATGCTGCGTCGCTACGACGTCAAGGGCTGCGTCGGTAAGGTGGTGGAATACTATGGGCCTGGCGTCGCCACCCTGTCCGTTGAGGATCGGGCGGCGATCGGCAATATGGGCACCGAACTCGGCGCCACCAGTTCCCTGTTTCCTTCCGACGAGCAGACCCGCCTCTATCTGGCCGCTCAGGGGCGAGAAGAGGCCTGGCAGCCCCTGTCCGCCGATGATGGCGCCAGTTACGATGCTTATGACGAGATTGACCTTGCTACCGTCGAGCCCGGCGGCATTCTGCCGCTGATGAGGGGCGGGGCCAAAATTCACCAGTCCGGCTGTCTCGGCTGCATCGGCATGGGCCAGGCGCCCGGCACCGGCCAGGTCAGTTTGCGTACCTTCCCTCGCAACTTCCCTGGCCGCTCCGGCACCAAGGGCGACCAGGTCTACCTCTGCTCTCCCAAAACGGCGGTGGCTGCCGCTCTGACCGGGGTTATCACCGACCCCCGGGAACTTGGCCGGCAGATGACCTACCCGCAGATTGAAGAGCCGCAGAAGCGAATTATCGACCGCTCGTCGGTGGTCTATCCCAAGGAAGAGTTGCACCTTGCCGAGGTGGTGCGCGGTCCCAACATTAAACCCTTTCCCGAATTCGATGCCCTCCCCGAGAATTTGCGGTTCACCGTGGCCATCAAGGTTGGCGACAATATTGCTACCGATGGCATTATGCCCGTCGGCAACAAGGTGCTGCCTTTGCGCTCCAACATCGAGGCGATCAGTGAGTTCGTCTTCTATCAGCTTGATGCCGATTTCCACGCCCGCTGTCGCGAACTGGGTGATGTGGCAGTGGTCGGCGGCGATAACTACGGTCAGGGTTCCAGTCGCGAACACGCTGCCCTGGCACCACGCTATCTCGGAGTACGGGTCAAGTTGGCCAAAAGTTTCGCCCGCATACACCAGGCCAACCTGTGCAATTTCGGTGTTCTGCCGCTGATTTTTAAAGACCCGGCCGACTATGAGCGATTGGCGGCAGGGGCGGTGCTCGAAATCGATACGCTGCGGCAGCGTATCGAGCGGGGTGATAGGGAAATCCCCCTGCGGCTGAATGGCGATGAAATCATCACTCTGCTGGATATATCACAGCGCCAGCGGGACGGCCTGCTCGCAGGCGGGACATTAAATCAGGTACGGCAGGAGTTGGGGCAGTAATACCCTTCTCTATTGGAAACAAGACCGGCCCGCTCTTGTAGGGATGCGGTTTTGGAGGTTTATGCCGTTGTTGTATGCCCGCAGGCGCTCGTTCAGGAATGGGCTTGTTCGGCGACTCACCGAAAGGGTAATTGATTGACAAGGTTGTGTTTTTCAGAGCAAAATGACCAGTCTTTAAAGAGACCTCGCGTAACGTGGGAGTGGGATTAACACGCAAGAGATTGGCGAAGCCGATGTTCAAGGCGGAGCGGACCTTGCTTCTGGCGTGCGTTGCGGCGGTTATTGAAAAACTGCCTGCTGAGACCCTGGACGGCCTTTTGCAGCAGACTTCTCCCCTCTAGAAGACTACCGCGATACTTCCTGGCAGGAATCCCGACCCGCGTTGAGATTGGTGCGTTTGAAAGAAAGGAACCGGCAGTGACAGTTCTGAAAAAAAATCCTCTACTATTTAAGCTTTGTTGCCCTGTTTTTCATCGGCAGGCTGGCTCTTTTTATTTCGTACTTTGACAGGTTCGCGGATAGTGGCGTCGATTATTGGCTGAGCTTTATTTACGGGGTCAGGATGGATACCATAATAACCTCGATGTTGCTGGTGATACCGGTACTGTTAATTACCCTGTCGCCCAGGTTTTCAAAAACTGCCGTGGAGAAGTTTTTAAAGCTCTATCTGTTGATTACGGTAGGCGTTGCAATATTTATTGAAAACGCCACCTTTCCTTTCTTTGCCCAATACGATGGTCGTCCGAACTATCTCTTTGTCGAGTATCTGGAATACCCTAGGGAAGTTTTCGGGATGATTATCGGAGAGTACAAACTAGAATTGGTACTCTGTTTCGGCATGATAGGGCTGTTTGTCTTTCTTTTTCTCAAGTTTTTTAAAAACGATCTGGCCGATGTTTTCAGAATAAAATATTACCAGCGGGTGCTTTTATTCTTTCCCCTGGCGGTGCTCCTTTTTTTTGGCATCCGATCTTCGCTGGGGCACCGCCCGGCCAATATCGCCGATGCTATGTACTCTTCCAACAGGGTGGTGAATGAAATCACCAAAAATTCGATTCACTCGATTTACTCTGCTATTTACGCCAATAAAAAGTATGAGGTCAATGCCGCGGAATTGTATGGCCAAATGGATATGGAAGAGGCCCTGGCCAGAATGAAAAAAAGGCTCAATATCCAGTCGGTTGATCCGCAAACGCCGCTGCGGCGAGCAGTCAAAACCCACTTCAAGACAACGCAGCCCAAGAACCTGGTTGTTTTTCTTCAGGAGAGCCTGGGCAGCCAGTTTATAGAAACCCTGGGCGGAGAACCGGGGATTACTCCCCCTTGAATCGATTGAGCAAGGAAGGACTTCTGTTTAAGAACGCTTTCTCAAACGGTACGCGCAGCATTCGCGGTCTTGCCGGCTGCGTTTCCAGAAACTTTTCGATCCCCGGCAAGGGGGTTGTCAAAAGAAACAAATCGCAGCACGGATATTTTACCCTGTCGTCCCTGCTTGAGCCCTTTGGCTACCAGACCCTTTTTCTTTATGGAGGCGAGAGTCGGTTCGACAATATGCGGGGCTGGTTTCTGGGGAACGGGTTCGACCGGGTAATTGACGAGCCGCAGTTTGTCGGTGCCGAGTTCACGGGAACCTGGGGGGGGGTCCGACGGTGACCTGGTCCGGCGGGCCAATGAGGAATTTAAAGCCTTGCATGCAAGCAATCAGAAGTTTGCCGCGGTTATGTTTTCAAGCTTGAATCACAGCCCCTTTGAGTTCCCGGACGGCAAGATAGATCCGGTAGCTGGTGTGCCGAAGCATAGTGTCAAAAATGCGGTTAAGTATGCCGATTTTGCCATCGGTGAGTTTATCGAGAAGGCCAGGCAGGAAGATTATTACAAGGACACAGTTTTCGTTATCGTCTCCGATCATAACGTACGAGTCTATGACGACGACGTGGTGCCGGTGAATATGTTTCGTGTTCCTGCGTTGATTCTGGGCGAGGGCATCGAACCCTCTGTTTACGGGGAACTGGCGACTCAGCCCGATGTTTTGGCAACGGTCCTGGACTTGCTGGGACTCGATCTCAAATACCAGATCATGGGACATAGCATATTTGACCGTGAAAAACCCCAGGTTGCACTCATGCAATTCAACGACTTTTATGCATTAAGGGAGGGAAATCGGGTGGCGGTTGTCAGGCCAAACAAAAACCCCCAGACCTTTATCTACGAAAATGCGCACCTGAAACCGATTGTGAGCGATCACGAACTGGAAACTGATGCCCTGGCGTTTGTGCTGGCTCTCGACCATTTGTACGATAAGAAGCTGTATAAATAGTCGAAACTCGCTCGATGGCATCGATGTTCGGAGGAGCCTTGATTTGACAGAAATACAAGGCCGGGTCTAAGTCGGTGATGCTCTTTCCTAGGGGGAATCTTGCCATCATTGAGCTGTTTTGGCTTTCCGTTGGCATTGTGATTTCCATTTGTATTAAACATCTTTTTGATAAGCTGGAGCTGGTTTGAACAAATTCTTTCAACGCCGTTATTGTTTTCCCCTTGCCATAGGGGATATCATCACTAGCCTGCTCTCGCCTTTTACCTGGGGACGTCTGAGCCATAAGTCCCAGGCTTCCCTGCGAATTCCTGAAGACTTTTTCGGAATCAATATCGCTTCTTCCGAAGACGAGCGTTGCGACGATTATGTCCTGGACCGTCTACGGGAGTTGGGTATCAATAATGTGCGCATGGCTTTCAGTTATTGCGGATTTGAAGGACCAGCAGCAAGGTTTCTGGATAGACTCCTTGATGAGCAATTTCAGGTTTCTCTGGTCGTTCTACCGCCCTTGGAGATGGCCAGAAAGATGCTGGCGGACAAGGGAGTGCAGGAACAATGGCGGGCCTTTGTTGCTGAGGTGTTCAGCCGCTATGCCCAGCGGGTGGAGGTTTTCGAAATCGGAAGCACCCCCAATCGCAAGAAGTGGTCTGGCTTTGGTCCTCGCAGCTATCTGCAGGCCTGGGTGATCGCCTGCGAGGCAGCGAAAGATCATGCCGTCATTCTGGCCGGACCAAATATCCAAGATTTTGAGCCGCTTTACAACGCCGCCATTTTGTCTGCCATGAGGCGTATTTCACGGGCTCCCGATATCCATACCAACAACCTGTTTGTCGAACGGGTTGTCGAACCTGAGGCCTATGATCATCGTGTCCTAGGACGATGGGCCACCAACCTGCTAAAGCTCAATCTAATCAAAAAAGCGCGAATCCTGAATTATCTTGGGAAGCAGATGGGCTGCAAGTTGACTGTCTCGACATGCAAGTTCTGGTCGACTAAGCGCCTGCGTCGCTGGTCTGCTTATCCTCAGGACAAAAAGGTCGATTATCTGGCGCGCTATCTGGTGCTGGCCGCTACCAGCAGTGCCCTGGGGCGAGTTTACTGGGGGCCGCTGATTTGCGGAAGGGATGGCCTGATCGATGATCTGGCCGAGGACTACCCCACAATCGATCATTCCTCCTTTTATAAAAGGGTGCGGGGCGATGTGGCCGATTTTACCGTTACGCCTGCATTTTTTGCCCTTGGTTACCTGAACCAGCGTTTGCGTCTTGCCTACTGCGATCAGGCCATAAGTAATGTCAATGGGGTCAACCATTTTGCTTTTACCGGTCTCGACAACGAGGTGTTTCATATCTGTTGGTGCCGGGACGGGAAGGCCTTTTGGTTGAAGGACCTTTACAGTGAGGAGCAATTGGCTGGTGCTGTATTTACCAATGCCTGCGGCAAAACCATCAGTTCTCCCAACGTCATCAACGAACGTCCACTCTTTATCGATTTCCCGCAACTGACTACACAACAACTGCCGGAGGCCCAGTCTGGAATGAAAACGAAACATTCAAAAATTATCTATGCCTCCTTGCCCGAGTTGCAGGGGTTGCCATGGGAAAGCCAGGACTGGCGCGGTGCATTTACTTCCACCGCCAAGCTGCCCTCCCTGTCACTGGGTAATCAGCTGGCTCCGGAGGAAGTGGTTCAAAAGCCTGAATTAGCGGTGCTTCGAGATCGTCGCAACCGGCTTTGGAATATTGCCCATCCCCTTGATTCGCAGCAACAGCTGACCGTCAAGTTTAACCGACCTCGCGGTATAAAACGTCTGACTTATCTTGTCAAGCCGAGCAAGGGGCTGCGCCATTGGAATAACGCTACAAGCATGATGCAGCGGGGAATCAACACCCCCACCCCTGTTGCTTTTTATGAGCGCCACAGTTTCGGCGGGGTCAGAGACAGCTACTATATCTGTGAGTTCATTCCCGAGGCTTTTTCCTCCCGTCAGGTGTGCAATGCTTTCGGAAAGGGCCAAAAAGAGTACAGGGGACTCAACAAGCAGCAGTGGTTTGAGTTGTTGACCGGCTTCATTTGTAAAATGCACGATGCCCGGATTCTGCATTTGGATCTTTCCGTTGGCAACCTGATGCTCACTCAGGGGGATGATGGTAAAATTACCCCCTATCTGATCGATATCGGCCGGGCGAAAGTGGTTAAGAAAGTTCTCGACGGGCATCAGCGGATTCTGGACCTTATGCGAATCTGTTATAAACTCGACTGGCCGGACCGCGAACTGTTAATTCAGTGTTATTGTGAGCATTGGGGCAGATCGTTTTCTTCGTTTTGGCGGTTGGCGGTAAAATATTATGACGTCAAGCAGGGCAGTAAAAAATATCTGAAAGGGAAGTTTCAGAAAAAACGCTGAAGAGTTTCGCCCGCATTCACCAGGCCAACCTGTGCAACTTCGGTGTTTTGCCACTGACCTTTCAGAATCCAGCCGACTACGAGCACCTGGTCGAAGGGGCGGTGCTCGAGATTCGGGATGTTCGGCAGCGCATCGAAGGGGGCGCCAGGGAAATCCCCGTGCAGCTGAACGGCACAGAGATCATCACCTTGCTGGATGTATCTCCGCGCCAGCGGGACAGCCTGCTCGCAGGCGGGACATTGAATCAGGTAAGGCAGGAGCTGTAGATAATGAAACGAATGACCCTTAAAACAAAGCTGATCTTGTCTATCAGCATTCTGCTGGTGTTTGGTTTTGTTCTGACCAATGTCAACAACTACCGGGTCTCACTCGGTCCCTTCGCAAAAACATCGTCGAACATTCCCTGCCGCTGACCCGCGACAATATCTATTCAGAGATTCAGGCCGACCTGATGCGTCCCATCTTCATCTCGTCGCTGATGGCCAACGACACCTTTCTCAAGGACTGGGCTCTCGGTGGCGAACAGGATGCCGATAAAATCCTGCGCTATCTGCATGAAATCAGGGGCAAATATGGTTTTTCTCGACCTTTTTTGTCTCCGAGCAGACCGGGCTTTACTATCACTATCAAGGGGTGCAGAAAAAGATCAGCCCCGAGAATGCCCACGATGTCTGGTATTACCAGTTCAAGGACCTGAACAAGCCCTACGATCTGGTGGTCGATACCAACGAGGCGGCGGAAAACAGCCTGACCATTTTTATCAATCACCGTCTTAACGATTACCAGGGCAAGTTGCTCGGGGTGACCGGTGTAGGGTTGAATATGGAGATGGTCGCCAATCTGCTCAAATCTTATCGACAGCGCTATGGGCGGGATATCTATCTGGTCGATCGTGACGGCCTGATCAAGGTGCATAAGGACCAAGACTTGGTGGATCGGGTCAACATCGCCGACCTGGAAGGTTTGGGCCAGATGGCCCGGCAGGCGTTGGAGATCAAGCCCGAAAGTGAATTTTTGGACTTCTGGCGTGGCGGTCGGCATATCCTGCTGGCCTCCCGTTATCTCCCGGAGTTTGAGTGGTTTCTGTTTGTCGAGCAGGACGAAACAGCGGCGATTGCCGAAATCCGCCGGAGCTTCTATAAAAACCTGCTGTTTGATCTGGCCATCACCGCCTATACCGCCTATACCGCCTATACCGCCTATACCGCCTATACCGTCAACCGCTTTCAAAGCAGGTTGGAGGAGATGGCCACTACCGATAAACTGACCGGTGCTTGCAACCGGCGGGAGTTTGATCGCTTTTTTGATGCTGCTGCCTATCTTCACAAAAGGCAAGGCGCGCCCTTTTCCGTCATTCTCTTCGACATCGACGGTTTTAAGGCCATCAACGATAGCCTGGGGCATATGGCAGGAGACCATGTGTTGAAGGAGATTGCCACCTCAGCCAGCGAACATATACGGCAAAATGATCTGGTGGTGCGGTGGGGTGGTGATGAGTTTATTCTGCTGGTGCATAACGACCTGAATCACACATGGCAGGTGGCGGAACGCTTGCGGAAGCAGATTCGCAGCCAGAATCTGCTGACCGCATTTTCCGCCAGTGGCGACGGGGCACTGGTCACCATCAGTTGCGGTGTGGTGTCCTACGAGACCGATGAGACTGTGGATCAGCTGATGATGCGGGTCGATGGGGCTCTGTATGAATCTAAAAAGCGGGGCAAGGATCAGAGTGTTGCCCTGCCGTCCATTACGGACCGGGAAGTTTAGGCGGCAGTCTGGAATGGCGCTAGTTTAAGGCCTC
>LGVD01039758.1_pt1 | contig 11348 bp, 10 predicted proteins | sample 469861 | NCBI WGS metagenome assembly LGVD01 (sample SAMN03857201, study PRJNA290197) | marine sediment metagenome | biome: ocean floor; feature: cold seep; material: sediment; isolation source: sample #3730, Push core (PC) 16 from cruise R/V Atlantis leg AT-15-68, Alvin... ... | reverse complement strand
TCGACCTGTTCCCAGGCCGTTTTATAGCTGATGCCCTGGGCTTTGCCGGCCTTGGTGATTGACCCGTGCAGGGCGATCTTCTCCAGAAGTTCGATGCGGTTGAGGCCAAGGAAATCCTCTCCGGCCATTTTAAAGCTGAGAGAGCCGGCGACTCTGAGGTCTGAGGGCTTATTGTCTGACACGCAAATTCTCCTTTGTTCGGAAATTATATCTCTTAAAGTACTTATTCTGCTCGATAAAGGCAAACAAAAAGCCCGCACTCAATAAGTGCGGGCTAAATTTGACTGGCTAGCAGTCTGTCGGACAATACGGGCCGAATTTGCAGCCGGCGCATGGATAGTTCGACAGCCTCCTAGGCTGAAGCTTGTTGCCCAGCCTGGGGAGGGGGCGAATGGTGGTTGATAAAGGATGCGATGCCATCACCGTCCAGGGGTTCGGCAAAATAATAGCCCTGGCCGATATGACAGCCTTTCTCTAGCAGAAAGTCGATCTGACTGGCCGACTCGACCCCTTCGGCGATCAGCTCAAGGTCCATGTTTCGGGCCAAGTCGATAATGGTTGTTACGATCGATGCGTGATTGGTGTCGCCGGGGCCGCCTTGCACTAAGGACGGGTCGATTTTTAGTCGGTCGATGGGAAGATTTTGCAGATAGGCCAGAGAGAAGTAGCCGGTGCCGAAATCATCGATGCTCAGCTTTACTCCTAGCTCTTTAAGCTGTTGTAAAATCTTGTCCGCCGAGGCCGCGTTCTGCATCAGAGTCCCCTCGGTGATCTCCAGTTCAAGAAACTGGGGGGGCAAGTCGGTTTCCTTGAGGATAGCTTGAATATCCTTTGCCAGGCTGTCGCACTGGAACTGGCGGCTTGTGAGATTGATCGCCAGCCGCAACGGCTGGTGTGAAGTTTCTTGCCATTTTCTCCATTGGTGGCAGGCCTGGCGTAAAATCCAGTCGCCCAAAGGAACGATGAGGCCGGTCTCTTCGGCCAGGTCGATGAAACTTTCCGGAGTAAGCAACCCCCGCTCGGGGTGATTCCAGCGGACCAGCGCCTCGATGCCAACCAGTTGTTGATTGCGCATGTCGAACTGGGGCTGATAAAGAAGAGAAAACTCCTTTCGGTGCAGAGCCAGGCGCAGACTGGTCTCCATCTCCAGGCGTTGGCTCAGCTTACGCTCCATCTCTTGGGAGAATAAGCGGTAGGTATTGCCGTTGGCTTTTTTCGCTTCGTACATGGCGGTATCGGCGTTGCGCATCAGTTGTTCGACGCTGGTGCCGTCTTGCGGGTAAGTGGCGATTCCGAGGCTGGCCGAAGAGAGCACTTCGCGGCCTTCGAGCTGATAGGGCTCGGCCAAGGTTTGCAACAGCTTTAGGGCGATGCGCGGCAGGTTCTGCAGGTCGCGAAAGCCGGACAGGATAATGACGAATTCATCGCCGGCAAAACGGGCCACTGTGTCGTTGTTACGTAAGCAGTCCTGCATGCGCTGAGCCGCCATCTGCAACAGGGTGTCTCCGGCCGCATGCCCCAAGGAGTCGTTAATGTACTTGAAGCGGTCGAGGTCGAGAAAAACCACCCCCAGCAGATGGTCGAATCGTTTCGCTTCCGCCAGGTATTGATCAAGTCTGTCACGGAGCAAGGAGCGATTCGGCAGTCCGGTGAGCTGATCGTAAAAAGCCAGTCGCTTAAATTCAGCCTCCGTGCTACAGCGTTCTTCATCGGTGGCTGCTACATGGTGATGTCGCAACCATTGCCCCGCGAGCAGACCGGCCAGAAGAAGCAGTAGGCTTGCGGTGAGATGGGAAGGAGAGAGCAGGTGGGGCATTGTACCGTCAGGGAGTAGCCAAAGCAGACCGCAGATGAGCGCAACGCAGATGCTGGCGCCCCAGGCCATGTGGCTGCTGCGAAAAAGTGCCGGTCTGGCGGCATTCAAGTGAGAGCGGGAGGGATTCATAGTTTTTGACGCCGAATAGATATTATAGGCAACCGATATGTTGCGCTAGCTGCTGATAAACAAAAAATCCCATCTTTGCGCGATGGCCAAAGATGGGATCTGATTCTCTTCGGCGGCCCGGCGGTCCCGTTGGGATCCGTGGCTTTGCGTCCCTGAATCGCTTCAGGTTTGCTTTTATCGGAGGGTTAGTCGACGCCAAGGTTAAGGTTTTCTTGTGGAAAGGTCAAGAAAATAATGATTTCAGGTTTTTAGCAGAATATTTCTGGTCGTCAAAGATCCGCCAGGCTGTTCCGGTGGCGTTTGCACAATCGCGATGAACGTGGCAGAATCCCGGTGCGGCAGGTGCGGTTTAAACTCGGTGCAATGGGGAGGAATGGGGACATGGCCTCAGAAGACTGGGTGGGGAAGGACTGGCAAGAGGTTCTGGCGGATGCCCGGCACATGACGGAAATTCTGGCGCAGGAAACTTGTGAGGGGCATGTGGCCAGCGAAGTCCTTGGCCAGTGCGTGGAATGTTTCCGTCTGGCGGTTGATGCTCCGGCGGGATTAACGCGGGAGCCGCAGTCTGCGGCTCTGCAGTCTGAGATAGGCCCCCTTTGCGACCTGTTGCGTTCCGTGCTGGGCCGTCATCAGTTGCCGGAAACCGTCAACCAGGAACTCCGTTGGTTGCGGGCCGCCAACCGTTCCTTGACCTTGGAGAAGAATCGCTATCACAATATCTTCGCCGCGACTACCAATCTGGTTCTGGTGGCCGACTATGAGGGACGCATTACCCACACCAACCCCGAAGCCGAACGGTGTTTTCCGTACCGTAGCGCTATTGGTCGATTTTTCTGGCAGTTGCTTGATTTGCGGGGTGTTACCCTTGAGCAGGTGCTGGCCGACTATCGGTTGGGTGAAAGTCATGAAATCCCCCTGTTCGATGGTAGCCGCTGCTATGCACTGCGTATTCTGCCTTTCAGCCCGGCTCTTAGTGGAGTGCGGGGCTACATTCTGATTCTCAACGATATTACCGTGCTGGTCGATCAGGCCCAAAAACTGGAGACGCTAGTCGCCGAGCGGACCCATGCCCTGATCAATTCGGAACAGATGCTGCGCCACATCTTCAACTCCGCCGGTAACGGCATCATGCTGGTTGACGAGTCCGGCGCTATCGTTAAGGCAAATCAGCGGGCCGGTGCTATCTACGGCTGTGCCGTCGAATAGTTGCTTGGCCTCGATGTGCGTAGGCTGACCGACCAAGCCGGGTGGGCCGAGCTGGATGCCTGTTTCTCCGACCTGGATGACCAGCCTGGTAAGATCGGTGAGATCGTTGGTCTGCGACCAGACGGTAGTGTATTGCCGACCAGTGTTACGATCACTCGGGTAACCATTGACGAGCGCTGTTTCTGGATCCTTATCGTGCGCAATATTGCTCGGCAGAAGGCTCTGGAAGAGCGCTTGATTCTAGAAAAAACTCAGGTCGAGCAGATGAACGTAACCCTGCGTAATGTCATGAAAAGCATCGACGATGAACGGAAACAGTTCGAAGGGCAGATCGCCCGAAAAATACGCGCCGATCTGCTGCCGGCCCTGGAGAAGGTCCATCAGGAAAGGGACGCCGGGGTGCGTTCCAGTTACCTGAACTTGGTCCGGGAGCAGCTTGTCGGCCTGACCAAGGGGTTAAACGGAGCTCGATGCCGGATTGCTGAAGCTGAGTCGGATAGAGCTCGCTGTTTGCCGCTTCATTCAGGCCGGCAGCACCACCAAGGAGATCAGCGACGCCCTTAACCTGGCCTTTGAAACGGTACAGACTCACCGTAAAAATATTCGTCGCAAGCTCGACCTCCATGGAAAAAAGGTCAATCTTCACGCCTTTCTCGCCAGCCGCTGCCAGTCGTTGACCGCTGCGCACGAATAGTCGTTCATTTCTTTGTTCGGGTAGGTGAAAATACCCGAAATGGCCCCGAAAGATGCCCTGCCCGGCCCGTGGGTAGGGTGTTATAGTCCCTTGCCAGTGACAGAAAGGCGGTCATCAGGAACGTTTTTCTACGGTATCGGGTTTCCGAGCCTTCAACCTACAGGGATGGTCCTTATGGCGACAGGCCCACGGGTTTCGCTGGAAACGGCGATGCCTCCCGCGCTTGGAATGGAGATCGTGCCCGAAATCTTTTCAGTCACGAAAGCCAGGGAGGACGATGTATTATGAAAAAGATTTTTCGCGTCAACATGACGGATCTGCCTGCCACCATTGAGGATATACCTGAAGCTTAGGCCGGTCTTGGCGGTCGAGCCCTGACCTCGATTATCGTCGCAACCGAGGTTCCGGCCACCTGTCATGCTCTGGGACCCAACAATAAGCTGGTCTTCGCTCCCGGTCTGCTGTCCGGTACTCCGGCGGCCAACTCCGGCCGCATGTCCGCCGGCGCCAAAAGTCCTTTGACCGGCGGCATCAAGGAAAGTAACTCCGGCGGCACCTCGGCCCAGCAGTTTGCCAAGATTGGCATCAAGGCGATGATCATCGAGGGTATGCCCAAAGACGATAAGTGGTACCGGTTGCATGTGACCATGGACGGCGTGACCTTTGAGGACGCCACGGAGTTGGTCGGCAAACAGAATTTCGCCATTATCGATGCCATGAATGCTCAGTTCAGTAAGAAAATCGGGATCATGAGCATCGGTGTGCCCGGCGAGGAGCGTATGGCTTCGGCCAATATTTCGGTTAAGGATCCCGACCAGAAGATCCGCAGTCACGGTCGCGGCGGCCTCGGGGCGGTGATGGGCTCGAAAAAGATCAAATGCATTACCATCGATAGTACCGGCGCCGGCAATGTGGAGACCGTCGACAAAGAAAAGTTTCGAGCCGCAGCCAAGGTTTTTGCCAAGGCGATGTTCGACCATCCGGTCACCGGCGAGGGCCTGCCCACCTACGGCACCAACATCCTGATCAATATCCTCAATGAGGCCGGTGGTCTGCCGACCAAGAACTTCCGTTATGGTCAGTGTGATCATCACGATAAAATCAGCGGTGAAACGATGCATGAAACCATCGTGGCTCGCGATGGTAAGCCCAAGCATGGCTGTCATCCCGGCTGTATCATCCAGTGTTCGCAGGTATACAACGATGAAAACAAGGAATACATCACCTCCGGTTTCGAACATGAAACGGTCTGGGGGCTAGGTGCCAACGGTCTGGTCGAGAGTCTGGACGACATCGCCCGCTGCGACAGCATCATGGACGATATCGGCATCGACTCCATCGAAGGTGTGGTGCTGCTCTCTACCGCCATGGAAGCCGGGGTCATCCCTTGGGGGGACGGCAAGGAATGTATCCGGGTACTGCGCGACGAGATCGGCAAGGCTACCCCCCTCGGTCGTATCCTCGGCAACGGCACCGGTTTTGTTGGTAAGGCCTACGGCCTGACTCGGGTGCCGGTGGTCAAGAATCAGGGTATTCCCGCCTACGATCCCCGTTCGGTCAAGGGGATTGGCATCACCTATACCATCTCGACCATGGGGGCGGACCATACCTCGGGTTACACTATTGCCACCAACATTCTCAGGGGTGGCGGGTTTGTCGATCCCCTGAAGAAGGAAGGTCAGGTCGAACTGTCCCGTAATCTACAGATCACCACCGCGGCGGTCGACAGCACCGGTATGTGCATCTTTGTGGCCTTCCCGGTACTCGATATCCCCGAGGCCTTTACCGCTATAGTCGATATGCTCAACGCCGCATATGGCATTGAGCTGAATGGAGACAGTGTGACCGACCTCGGTAAGGCGGTGCTCAAGATCGAGCATCAGTTTAACCTCGATGCCGGTCTGAATAACGCCCACGACAGACTGCCGGAATTCTTCGAACTGGATACCGTCCCCCCTCACAATGCGATCTGGGATTTCACGCCGGAAGAGATCGACGAATTCTGGAACTTCTGATCCCTGTTTTTACCCTGTGTCAAGGTGCGGGTGCCCGCCGGGAGGGCGCCTTCATCTTGCTTTTTCCTCAATCCAGGCTTGCCTGGGTGTGTTGCCGTCGGACCTGCGGGTCCGGCGGTTTTTTTTATTCATTATCGTGCAATGGGATGACCATGAATGCAGCCTTTCAAGTTGTTCAATTTGAGGGTCGGCGGAGATCTACATGGTTGTTCACGATGCCTCAGGTTTATACCTGCCCCATCTATACCTCAAGTGAGAAATGCCCGCTGCCAGAATAGGCAGCGGGCATTTCTTCGGATCACGCGATTCTCAGCAACTAGGAGGCTGTCGGACTATCCATGAGTCGGCTGCAAATTCGGTTGTTTGGCCCATAGTTACAACTATGAACCTTCAAATGAGCTAAAATCTATTCTCAAACATCCAAATTTTCGCTTCGACCCGTAAGTCCGACAAACTCCTAGCGGCCGGATACGGCCGGTTCATTTTCAGGTCTCGTTTCGGATACAGCCGAACCCTTCTCCCAGACGACACTGGACGCAGGTGTCTTCCATGCCGAGAGCCATGCTCAGCTGCGATTCGCACTGGTTGCACAGGTAGGCTTCTCCTGACTTCATCGGTCCGTTACAGGGGGTGATGGTCATGGGGCAGACCTCGATGCAGGACCAGCAGCGCTTGCACGTCTCGGGTCGCAGGTAGAAGGGCAGGGCCACATGGCGTTCCTTGCCTCGGCCGACAAAGCCGAGGGATTTGGATTGCCAGACCTCGCTGCACACCCGGATACAGCGGCCGCAGAGGATGCAGTTGGCGTTGCGGAAAGGAAAGCGCACTTCCTTTACACCGCAACGCACTGCCATGTCCTGCACAGCCCGGGAGTTGGGCGCCTCGGCGACCAACAGCTCGGCGATCATCCGGCGGGCTCTGAGGATTCTGTCGGTATGGGCCTGGATGACCATGCCTTCCCTAGCCTCAAGGGTGCAGGAGGCGGTGATCTTGGAGCGACCGTCCTTGCCGATCACCTCGACGATGCACAGCCGACAGGCCGACAGGGGCAGTAGGTCCTTCATGTGGCATAGGTGGGGAATGCAGATGCCGTATTCCAGGGCGGCATCCAGGACGTTGCTGCCTTTGGGAGTACGGATCCGGGCGCCGTTGACCGTTATGTTCACATAGTCCGTCATAGTTTCCCCCCTTATTGGATAATAACCGCCCCGAAGGCGCACTGTTCGCGGCAGATGCCGCACTTGGTGCAGGCTGCGTCATCGATGAGGTAGACTTTTTTTCGCTCGCCGGAGATGGCGTCGTTGGGGCAGGCATTGAGGCAGAGCCCGCAGCCGGTGCATTTTTCCGGGTCGATGACGTAGCGGATCAAAGCGCGGCAGACCCCGGCCGGGCATTTCTTGTCACGGATGTGAGCCTCGTATTCCGACCGGAAATAGCGCAAGGTGGACAGCACCGGATTGGGAGCCGTCTTGCCCAGGGCGCACAGGGAGCCGATGGTTACGGTTTCGGCCAGTTCCTCCAGCAGGGCCAGTTTCTCCTCGCTGCCCCGGCCTTCGGTGATATCGGTTACGATTTCCAGCATGCGGTCGATGCCAAGCCGGCAGGGGACGCATTTGCCGCAGGACTCATCTAGCAGGAAGGCCAGGAAGTATCTGGCGACATCGACCATGCAGGAACGTTCGTCCATAACCACCATGCCGCCTGATCCCACCATCGAACCGGCTTCGGCCAAGGCTTCGAAATCGACCGATAGCTCGAAACGATCTGCCGGTAGACAGCCGCCCGAGGGCCCGCCGGTTTGCACGGCCTTGATGCTCGCCCCAGTTAGGGCTCCGCCGCCGATGTCCTCGATGATCCGGGTGAGGGGGGTGCCCATGGCCACCTCGATGAGACCCGTGTTGCGGATCTGGCCGGTCAGGGCGAAGATTTTGGTCCCCTTGCTTTTCGTCGTGCCTTTGGCGGCGAACCAGGCACTGCCATTGGTGATGATGGCCGGTACATTGGCCAGAGTTTCCACGTTGTTCAACAGGGTAGGCATGTTCTTGAACCCCCGCTCGGTGGCATGGACGTCCTTGGGTATCGGTTCGCCGACCTGCCCGCTCAGGGAGCGCATGAGGGCCGAGGATTCGCCGCAGACGAAGGCTCCGCCGCCTCGGGAAATATCGACGTCGAAAGCAAAGCCGCTTCCCAGAACGTCACTGCCCAGGAATCCAAGCTGCTTGGCGCTTTCCACGGCCAGTCGGGCATGTTTGACGGCCAGGGGATATTCGTTGCGTACGTAGATGTAACCCTGGGATGCGCCGATGGCATAGGCGGCGATCAGCATGCCTTCAAGAACGGCATGAGGATTGCCTTCCAGGACACTGCGGTCCATATAGGCGCCGGGATCCCCTTCATCGGCGTTGCAGACCACGTATTTGAGGGCTCCGGAAGCCCTGGCGCATTCCTCCCACTTGGCGCTGGAACTAAAGCCGGCCCCACCGCGCCCTCGCAGCCCCGACTGCTTGATCTCATCGATGACCTGTTCCGGTGCAAGGTTGGTAAGGGCCTTGGCAAAAGCCGTATAGCCGCCCTGGGCGATGTAGTCGTCTATATCTGTCGGATCGAGCAGCTTGTTCTGATGGAGAATCGCCCGGTCCTGAGCCCGGTAGAAGGGGATATCCTCTTCCCGGGTGATTTTCAGGCCGGTGGCTGGGTCCATGTATTGCCATTCCTTCAGGACCTGCCCCTGTATGATCGTTTTTTCCACGATCTGGGGTATGGCTTCGGGGCTCACATGGCAGTAGAAGATGTTTCCGGGTTCTATGACCATCAAAGGACCTTGCTCGCAGAAGCCGTGGCAGCCGGTTGCTCGAAGCCGAACCTTGCCGGTGAGATTTCGTTTTTCCAGTTCGGTGCGGAGTGTTTCCAGAACGGGAAGGCAGCCGCAGGCCTGGCATCCCGTCCCGGCACAGAGAGAAACGGTGGTCGTAATCTTCTGCAGTTCTTCGCGCCGAGCCTGTGCGTATCGCTCCAGTTCTTCAGGTAGTCTTATCTTTTCCATGACTTGAGCCCTTCATATCCTCGTTCAGAGTGGTCTGGATCAGGTTCCTCAATTTGGTGGAGGTCATGTGGCCGTGATAGGTGCCGTCCATGATCAGGACCGGGCCCAGAGCACAGGCCCCCACGCAGTTGACGGTCTCCAGAGTGAAGGTGTTGTCTTGGGTGGTTTCTCCCGGGCCGATTTTCAGCAGGCCGCACACCTCATCGACAAACCTGGGTGCGCCACGGACATGGCAAGCCGTTCCCACGCAGATGGTGATGAGATGCCGTCCCCGTGGCTTCAGGGTGAAGGCNNTAGAAATTGGCGGCCCGGAACACCTCGATTACAGGAATCTGGCAGGTTTCGGAAACCTTCCAGAGAGCCTCCTCCGGAAGAAAATTGTACAGTCCCTGGATATCTTGAAGTAGTTCGATCAGGTTTTCGGGTTGGTACTGGCGTTCCGCTAGCAGCGCATCAAGTGGTGCCGTATCCATGATCGTTTTCTCCATGTGCAGGGAACCGCTGCCGCCAGCCGCGGCAGGGGTTCGAAAAAGTCTTGTCAGCTGTTGAGAATCTGCATGGCTTCATCACGGTATGCGTCCATGAGATAGGGAATTCCAGTTACCTTGGCGCATTCTTCCGTAAGGGACATGAGTTCCTGGCGGCTGATGACCGGAACATTGAAGCAGCGGGCGCCGGCCATGAACTGCTGCAACCCCACCTTGATTTTCTGGCTGTAGCTGTAGATGCCCAGAGCACCCAGGGGAATATTGTCCATCTCCTTCTTGCCGACCAAATCAGCGACTTCCTCGAAGCAGACGAAGATCTGCTCCTTGGTGTTGCCGTAGTGACTGACCGTGGCCGGAAGTTCGTGCTCCGTCAGCCACTGGGCGATGTTCTTGCCGACCATGCCGGGGATCATCAGGGCACGCCCCATGCAGACCGCCTTGACGAAAGGAGCCCCGAGGGCCAGAGCCTTGAAGACGTGGTCTTCGCTGCTGAATCCGCCGGCAAAGGCGATATCCGGCACCTGTTCGCCCCGGTCGGCCAGATGGCGGCAGAACTCGCGGGCAGCGGAATGGAGGTAGATACTCGGCATGCCCCATTCTTCCATCATCCTCCAAGGACTCATTCCAGTGCCGCCGGGCGCACCGTCGATGGTCAGCAGGTCGATCTTGGCCCGGGAGCCCCACTTAATGGCCATGGCCAGTTCGCGCAGGCCATAGGCCCCTGTCTTGAGGGTGATGCGTTTGAAACCGAGTTTGCGCAGGCGTTCCACTTCGGCGTAGAATTCTTCCTCGTCGATGAATCCGAGGCGGCTGTGGCGCTCGAATTCTTCCAGACTACCGTTATGGTAGGCGGCCTGAAAAATGGGATTGGAAGGGTCGGGGGTGACGATGTAGCCCCGGCGCTGTAACTCCAGCGCCCGGTCCAGGCTCTTGACCTTGATCTCGCCGCCGATGCACTTGGCGCCCTGACCCCATTTCAGTTCGATGGTTTCCAGGCCATGCCGGTCGAGGACGTATTCGGCGACGCCCAGGCGGGTGTCCTCAACGTTCATCTGTACCAGGATTTCGCCGAAGCCTTGATGGTAGCGGCGGTAGGTCTCAATGCGCCGGTCCATGTCCGGTGCCTTGACAACTTTCTTGTGGGTATTGAGTTCAAGGGCTGGGTCGATGCCGCAGACATTTTCGCCGCAGACCAGGGTGACGCCGCTGATGGCTGCCCCGACGGCGAAGTGCTCCCAGTTCTTGCGGGCGATTTCCGTTGATCCCAGCGCTCCGGTAAAGATCGGCACGCTCATTTTGACCTANNGACCTTACGGTCCCAGCCGTATTCGGTCGTTGTATCGACAGCAGGAAAGGTGGCGGTATCGGGGCTTGCAGTCACCCCTTCAGGCAGCCCCTTGGCGCCCAGGGCATAGCCCTGGATGTTGAGGTGGGAGTAGTCGATGGGGTAATCCTTATCCCCTCCGGCGGTTACTTCGCCGAAGGGGCCGGGATAGATGAGTTCACGGCCACGGAAAGTAGCCTTGAAAACCTCGCAGTTGCCCCTACAGCCGTCAATGCAGCGGCTGCAAAGGCCGCTCATGGGTACCACATTACGGGAGCGGTTGGAGCTTCTAGTCACGTCGTTGGCGTTTGGTTGCTGCAGGTTCATGGTGCAACTCCTCCTTTTTTGGGTTAAGGTCTTCCAGTAAACTCCTTCGGGCTATAGATTCCCGGGAAGGGGATTTTGCAAATCAAAAGAGAGCATGTGGCGAGTTTTTTCTTCGCCTTAGCTGCGACTATAGCAGAGGGTCTCCCGCTTATGGTGAGCCTACCCTGTGGATGTTTTTCGATGGGACTGGAAAGAAGGCTATTCAATGTGTGCAAGGTCAATATTCGCCTAATTATAGATCGACATGCAAGAAAAAATGGCAGTCGTGATTAAAATGTAGTCATCTTGATGGTGCCGCAAAAAGTC
>LGVD01006146.1_pt1 | contig 11546 bp, 16 predicted proteins | sample 469861 | NCBI WGS metagenome assembly LGVD01 (sample SAMN03857201, study PRJNA290197) | marine sediment metagenome | biome: ocean floor; feature: cold seep; material: sediment; isolation source: sample #3730, Push core (PC) 16 from cruise R/V Atlantis leg AT-15-68, Alvin... ... | reverse complement strand
TACAAAAGCCCTTAAACTAGCGCTATTCCAGACAGACCCCTTTCACTCAGGTTCTTAACCGATGGCCCTTGCCGATCAACCAGGCCGCCCAGCAAAACAGACCCAGTGCAATCGCGCCGCTGACCCCGAAGGCCAGTAAAAAACTCGTATCGCCAACGCCGAGAATGGCGTGCCGAAAACCGTCAATCAGATAAAAGAGTGGATTCAAAAAGGACAGCTTTTTCCAGGGTTCAGGTAGAATTGAAATCGGGTAAAAAACCCCACCGAGATAAATCAACGGCAGAATCAGAAAATTACTGTACATCGACAAGGTATCGAAGTTGTGGGCAAAGATTGCCGCAATCAAACCGAACTGAGCGAAGAGAAAACTGGCGAGCAGCGCCATCAAAATAGCCAGCCAGGGTGACTGCCAGGGCAGGCCGGCAAACAACGTCGAAATTATCCAAACCGCGCTGCCGATCAGCACCCCGCGCAACATGGCTGCCAAAGTATAAGCCATGATAAATTGCGACGGGCTGACCGGAGTCACCAACAGGTCGACAATCCCCCCCAGGTAGCGCGACATAAACAGTGACGATGAGGTATTGGCAAAAGAGTTGTTGATCACCCCCATCAGAATCAATCCGGGGATGACGAACTGGGCATAGCTGAACCCCTCCAGGACACTGAGCCGTTCCCCGAGAGTGGCACCGAAAACAAACAAGTAAAGCAGGGCGGTAATGATCGGTGGCAACAGGGTCTGCGAAGCCACTCGCCAGAAACGCAAAATTTCTTTGCGCAGCAGGGTCAAAAAGGGCAACCAGGAATAATATCCAGGACCCTGATCAGTGGACATCTTCGTCCCCCTTCATCCCGGTCAGCTGCAGGAAAACTTCTTCCAGCCCGCCCTGATCGGTCTCAATATCCCGCACTTTCAGGCCCAGTTCGCAGAGTTGTTGCAACAGAATTCCGGCACCTTCCCCAGTCGGCAAGCAGAGCAGCAGCTCACGGCCATCGGCTTTTAATTTTGGCCGGTAGCCCGTCAAGGCGGTTGGTATTTCCTCCAAAGGGCTTTCCAGCCAAAGCCGTAAGCGGCGATTCGACAGACGCCGCACCAGTTCGTGAGTCTCTTCCAGAGCGATCAGTTCACCGTGATTCATGATCGCGATCCGATCACACATCTGCTCTGCTTCTTCCAGGTAATGAGTGGTCAAAAGAATGGTCGTCCCTTGCCGGTTGATTTCGCGGATAAAATCCCAGAGTCCGTGGCGTAATTCGACATCGACTCCGGCGGTCGGCTCATCAAGAATCAGCAGCTGCGGCTTATGAATCATCGCCTTGGCAATCATAAATCGGCGCTTGAGGCCGCCGGAAAGCTTCAACATCACTTTTTCCAGGTGCGGCCGCAAACCCAAGCGATCAATCAACAGCTGCCGCCAGACCGGATCATCCTTCACCCCGTAATACCCGGCATGCAGCTTGAGCGCCTGGTCGACGGTAAAAAAGTTATCGATGACAACCTCTTGGTGTACCACCCCGAGCATTCTGCGGGTCATACGGTAATCACGCTGATTATCGTAACCAAAGGCCCGGATACTGCCGGAATCGATCCGCGTCACCCCGACAATCATGTTGATAACGGTACTTTTCCCCGCCCCGTTGGGACCGAGCAAAGCAAAGATTTCCCCCCGCCGGATGGACAAACTGATCCCCTTAACAGCAGGTGCCCCGGCAAAAGATTTCTGTAAGTGACTGAGTTCCAGTGCATTCATGCCGCGACTATACATCTGCCGTTGCTGACTGGCAAGCGGTCAACAACTGTGCCCCATGTGGCCGATCAGGTCTTCTGATTCCGGCCATTTTCGACGCCGCCCGCGTTGTGCCGACTTAGACTTAACGCACGATCAGACCCACGTCGGCACACCTTGCAGCAGCAAAAATATCTGGGAATTCATTGACACAACTAACCGCTCTTGACTTCTCACCAGACGGCAGGGATGATGGTTTTCTGAGATTATCTGTAAACATAATCGAAAGCATACCGGAGGAAACACATGCACAACATATACAAATATCTACTTCTACTGACTTGCTGTGTTTTTCTGCCGTTGCAGTCAGCGGCTGACGACCGGGGCACGGCTGAAATTATCGCCCTGGAAATTCGCAATTTGTCCACCTCTGTCGACCGGTTGACTCAGTTCCTCTATGAACAGGGGGGGAAAAAGGACCGGGACTCGGTGCTGCGAAAACTCGACATCGCCGTCGCCTACCTGAATTTTCGCTCTCGGCGGATTGAGATGATGGAACGGGACCTGCAGCGAACCGAGAGTAGCAAAACCCGCCTGGAAGACATTATCCGGCAATTGGAAGAACGTCTGGAGCAACTTGAGGACGAAGACAGCAACACCGGTCCCCAGGGAAAACTCAGCAAAGAGGATGCGCAACAGCAGCTGAAACTGCTCCGGCAGCGCCTGGCCCGCACTGAGAACGAAATCATCGAGGGCAACAATCGGATTCTCGAACTACGTCATCAACTGGACGATGTCGAAAATTTTGTTGAGCGGCACCTGGAACTTTAGGCGAAAACAGCGGATCATCAAAATATGGGTGTTTATTCCTGGTTACTGGCTAAAAGCTATGATCTGGCCATGTATAAAACGGAACAGCGCTGCCTGCAAAAATGGCGTAGCGAACTCCTGCTGCGGGCAACTGGCGAACTGCTGGAAATCGGGGCGGGAACCGGGGTCAACCTGCCCCACTACCCGGCCCATTTGAAGCACTTGACACTGAGTGAACCGGACCGGCATATGCGGCTGAAGTTACAGAAAAAACTATTGATAAAACAGCAGTATCCAACCCGTATCGCAGCCTGGAGTGCGGAACAGATTGAGCTCCCCGACCAGTCCGTCGATACCATCGTCAGCACGCTGGTGCTCTGCTCTGTCAACGATCAACAACAAGTACTGAAAGAACTTCACAGACTCCTTCGGCCGGGTGGACAATTGCTGTTTCTGGAACATGTCATCGCCCGGGATCCCGGCACTGTCCGCCGACAAAAACGTTTTGAACCCTTCTGGTTCTATTGCAGCGGCAACTGTCGACTGACACGCGATACCGCCGAGGCGATCGAAGCGGCCGGCCTGCAGATCGAGCGGCTGACTGAAGACGCTATGAGCCCCGCTCCAACCATTATCAAACGAACGATTCGCGGCGTCGCCAGAAAAACTTCTTGAATTATTATAAAAACCGGGTCTAAAAGACTATCGCACAAACCAACCTTGATGGCTTCGCAAAGAACCTTGAGATGGCGCCTGCAGGTTTTTTTTGCGCCTTGTCGATACGAGGGGGTACAGGCGTTGCCAAGTTCAAGGATGAACCCTTAAACTGAGTCAATATTCATTCTAAAAGGAGAGTGCTATGGCAGAGATAAAAGACAAGTTTTGGCTCGATCGGACAAAAACAGCATTAGTTGTCATCGATATTCAGGAAAAACTGGTTCCGGCGATGGATGAGCGCATCTGCGGTCAAGTTGTCAGTCACGTAAATATGCTGCTGGAAGCTTTTGCTGCAATGCAACTGCCGGTAATTGCAACAGAGCAGTACCCACGGGGGTTAGGTCATACCATCGAAGAGCTGGCTGCGGCAACGGAGCAACAATGTGTTGAAAAAATTTCGTTCAGTTGTGTCGGTGAGCCGAACTTTATCAGTGCGTTGGAGAAAACCGCTGCCGAGCAGGTGGTGCTGGTCGGCATGGAAGCACATGTTTGTGTCTATCAGACAATGATTGATCTGCTCGATCGGGGTTATGTTGTTCACCTGGTTCGTGACGCCATCTGTTCACGCTTTAAATCCGATTACCTGACGGCCATCTCCATGGCTCCCCGGATGGGGGCCGTATTGACAACAACAGAAATGGCGCTTTTTCAACTGGTCGGGGTCGCCGGCGGCGAAGCATTTAAAAGCGTGTCCAAACTTGTCCGGCGGCGGACCGCTTGATGGAAGAGTTGACTGAACAGCAACGGCAGGAACTTCACGCAGATTTATTGACGTTGCAAAAAGAGTTGCAAAATTTGTTGATCGATTCACGGGACAGCAGTAAGGCGGTAGCTTTAGATCAACCGATTGGCCGCTTATCTCGAATGGATGCATTACAGCAGCAAGCAATGGCCAAAGCCAACCGAGCTGCCCACCAGCAACGTTTGCGGGGAATTGAGGCAGCCCTGCAAGGGATGAAGTTACAGCGCTACGGTGAATGCCGAAACTGTGAAGAACCGATCGGCTACCCAAGGTTGAAAGCCCGTCCGGAAACCCCCTTTTGCCTCGTTTGTCAGGGGCAGATCGAGAAGAGCGATCATGTCTAACCTGTTATTGATTGTTCTGATGGTCGCAGGCGGGGCTGCTGTTGCCCTCCAGCCATCGATCAACGCCCGCTTGGCGGAGAAGACCGGATATCTCCAGGCCGCGACAATTTCCTTCGCGGTGGGAACCCTGGTACTGCTGTTTTTGTCCCTTATGGCCAGTCAAGGCAGTCTTCGCCGGGCCACCGAGGCTGACTGGTGGCAGCTGAGCGGCGGTCTGTTCGGAGCCTTTTTTGTGACCATGACGATTGTCGGTGTGCCGCGTATCGGCACCACGGCAGTGTTGGCGTTGACCATCGTTTCACAGTTGGCAGCCGGGCTGGTGATGGATCATTACGGGCTGTTCGGGATGCGTAGCATTCCGGTTGATTTTAAACGGCTGCTGGGAGTGGTGCTTCTGTTGGTCGGCGTGACGCTGATCTGTCGTAGATAAAAGGTATAAATTGCAAGAAAGGGTGTGTTTTTCAGGTTTCAGTCAGACGTCAGGCGTAAGCTGCTCACTGTTCGGGAATTCATCTGCATTAAGCCGAAGTGAGAGGGAATTATGCCGCAAGCATTCAAAGCTGTTGTGATTGACGATGTTGCCCTGTGCCGACAGTTACTGACAGATATTCTGGAGGATCGCGGCTATCAGGTAAAGAGCTATGCCAGTATAAAAGAATTCACTTGCCGGACAGGAGCCGACGAGCGTTGCCCGAATGAACATGCCTGTGTCGATATTTTTCTGACCGATAACCAGATGCCCGAAACAACCGGCTTGGAAGCCATAGAAAGCATGCTTGGCAAAGGCTGTAAACTCAGGGCTACATCCAAGGCGATTTTCTCCGGCAGCTGGTCACATCAGGAAAAACAAAAGGCGCAGGATCTCGGCTGTAAAACTTTCAGTAAACCCTTTGAGCTCAGCAGTTTTGAATCCTGGTTGCAGGAGCGGGAGGCCAGTTTCTCAGCATAGAAAAACAAACCTTCTCACTCTCGATTTTATGAAAGGCGCCGGTTGTTCTGACCAGGCGCTTTTTTATTCCTGCCAGAAAAAACCCAGGGGATCCTGCTGAATGGCGCTGAACAGTTTACTTAACTCCAGCGTCGGGGTGATGTTGAGATAGAGCTGCCAATGTTCACCATTTTGATGATGCAGGGTCCATTGGTTCAATTCCGGGCTGTAACGTAATTTGGCCATCGGCAGTTGCTTGTGTTGTTCCGGATTCTGCGCGCTGCGACGGACTTCGTACAGGTTGATATGTAATCCTTCTATCCGGTAACGAATATGCCGCGGCCGAAATTCATCATCTGCGGCTTGTTGACAGAAAGTGAAAAGCAGTTTTTCTGCCCGTTTTTTCAGGAGTTCCGGAAGTTCCATCACGGTGGACATGCGGCGCATTGTGAGCGGAAAAGGTTGGTACTCAGATAGCGATCTCCACGATCCGGGAAAATGGCCACAATGGTTCCATGTTCGATTTCTTCAGCAATTTTTAAGGCGCCGGCCGCTGCCGCACCACTCGACATGCCGACAAAGATCCCCATGTCGACGGCTAATCTGCGTGCCGTTTCGTAAGCTTCCTCATCGCCGATGACCAGTTTTCGATGCAGCTTTTGTTCATCGTAAATTGCCGGGACAATTGCTTCCTGCATATTTTTCAAACCCTGAATCTTGTGCCCGAGGGTTGGTTCAATGCCAATGATTTTGACCTGCGGAGCATGTTCGGCAAAGTAGCGGCTGATTCCCATCAGGGTACCGGAAGTACCCATCCCGGCGACAAAATAGTCAATATTTCCAAAGGATTGTCGCATGATTTCCGGACCGGTTGTTTCGTAATGGGCCAGCGGATTGTTCGGATTGGCATACTGATTCGGCATATAATAACGATCCGGCTCAGCGGCTAAAATTTTGTGTGCCTGGCGGATTGCTCCATCAGTTGCCTGGCANNGCAATGCCGGTGTTGCCTGAAGTCGGTTCCAGAATGATTTTGTCGTGAGTCAGTTCGCCGGATTCTTCTGCCATCTCAATCATGTAAAGTGCCGTGCGATCTTTTACCGAGCCACCGGGATTGTTCCCTTCCAGCTTGGCGAGAAGGCTAATCCCGGGCTTCCCGCAAAGAGGTGAAATATCCACCAGCGGGGTATTACCGACCGACTCTACCAGGGTCGGGATCGACAGAAATGATTCTTTGATTTTCAACACGAGAACACTCCTTGAACGGATCTATATAATGCCGTGCAATGGGCCACCTTCGGCACCCAGCATATCGACTCTTTTTTCAACTTCCGGATCATCAATCAATGGTGGCGCATGGTGCGGCTTACGCCGCGCATCGATGATCAAACTGCCGCTACAACCCCAGTGTTTACCGGTACAGGTACTCTCGACTCCATAGATATCAGCAGCCGGATTTGAACGGGTAAAACAGACCCAGAGCCAATTATTCAGGCTGCTTGCACAGAAGTCGGAGTCATCAACGACGATCACCAATGGGAACCGATTGATCGGATCATCAACGGACTTTTTGCCCAAGCGAACTAAATCGCGATCTGCACCCGGTTGATATTCGGTGCAGGGAGGGCCTTCCAGAAGAAGGATTCCAGGTAGCACAATTTGCGGATTTTTGAAGCCGCGAGGAAGCGTCAACTCCGCCGAAATTTCTTTCGGCAGATCACGCTGCTTCGGCCCGACTGCCGCGAGCACAACTTTAGACCCCTGGTTCAGACCGTGCCCACTGTAATCGAGGGTGTCGATGGTGGTTCGCGTCTGAAAGTGCAGATCACGACGCCAATCAATCCGCTCCAGAAGATGCTGAAAAAAAGCCGGGATATTATGGATATCGAGGCGCGGATTGTCGTTCTCAGCGACGATCAACAGATATTTTGCCAACGATAATTGCCCTTGGCCAAGAATCGCATTGGCCTGAGTCAGTAACTCCTGGGGTTGGATCAGGTCGTTGTAGGGCGTGTATCTCTCGCTACCGATCGCCAGTAACAGCGGATGAACACCGGCCGCATCGACGGCGTGCACACTTTTAATTCCCGGCAGGACTTCAGGGATCAGTTCACCGGTCAATTCGTGAATAAACGCTCCGAAGCTGGTGTCCTCCTGAGGTGGACGGCCGACACTGGTAAAAGGCCAGATCGCATCGGGGCGATGGTAAACCCGGTCGACTCTGACCAGCGGAAAATCATGGGCCAGACTGTAATAACCGAGATGATCACCAAATGGACCTTCCGGTTTCAGCTGCTGAGGGTCGACCGTTCCGCAAATAACGAAATCGGCTTCGGCAGGCATGGGTAAAAACCCGGCAGGCTGCACGAGGGGAATGCGCTGCCCGGCCAACAGTCCGGCAAAAGCCAATTCGGGCATCCCTTCGGGCAGCGGCATGACCGCAGCAACGGTCAGACTGGGGGGGCCACCGATAAAGATATTGACCTTGAACGGGCTCCCCGAGGATAACGCCTCCTGGTGGTGACCGCCGATGCCGCGATGGATCTGGTAGTGTAAGCCGACTTCCCGATCTTGCAGATAATCGTTTCCGGAAAGCTGTACCCGGTACATGCCGAGATTTGCCGAACGCAGGCCCGGGTTAAAACTACTTTCTGAATAGACTTGGGGCAAGGTCACAAAGGCGCCGCCATCATCCGGCCAGCTTTTGATTTGCGGAAGTCGACTGATCTTCGTTTGTCTTTGCAGAACAGGGCCATCCTGAACTTTTTTGGGGAGCAGGTGCCAAGCCGCCAACGGCGCAGACAAGATCATCGAAGGGTGCCGCAACAGGGTTTTCGGGTCGAGTTTCAACCTCACCAGAGTGTCGACATGCTTAAGAGCATCACGAAACAAAAATCGGGTTCGTTCCAGGGTTCCAAAGAGGTTGGAAACCGCCGGGAAATCACAATTTTTCAGGGTGGTGAAGAACAGAGCCGGACCGCCGGCCTGATAAACACGGCGTTGAATGGCACCTGCTTCAATATTCGGATCAATGGGTTGATCGATACGAATCAACTGACCCGTTGATTCTAAATCGTTGACCGCTTCGCGTAAATTTCGGTAGCCCATAGAGATCCAAACCTGCTGGAGGTGAATGTCGAAACTATATACTTCAGTTAAGGGAGAAAGGCAACGAAATTCCCGATTAATGTACTCAGGTTTAAGGTCTGCCAGTTCCTGTCTGTCAGGCCTGCGTTTAGCCGGTGCGCCCTGCCGGGCGCACACAAAAAAAGGGCGACCCCGAACAGGGTCGCCCTTTTTCAGCAACTTAGAATCAAGCTTATTTCATCAGCAGTTGTACAACTTGATCGGTGAAGGGGTTGGCAAAGAGGATAATCATGGCCACAACGAAAACATAGATAGCCAGAGACTCGATCATCGCCAGACCGATCATCATGGTGGTCAGGATCTTACCGGAAGCACCGGGATTACGGGCAACACCTTCACAGGCGGCTTTGATGGCCAAGCCCTGGCCGATACCGGTACCGAAAGAACCCAAACCCATGCCGAGACCGGCTGCAAGCATACTCCAAGCGAAAAATTCCATTGTCATTCTCCTTCTGTTTCCAGTTTTTTATTGTTCCTATTCAGTATAGGACTGTTTCGCACCTGCGATAACAAAATATCAACGGCTGAGGAAACCCGGCCGGTTCCAATTTTAGTGAGCTTCTTCCAGTGCTCCGGCAATGTAAATCATTGCCAGGAGGGTAAAAACAAAGGTCTGGATAAATGCCACCAGAACCCCCATCAGCATCATCGGGATCGGCAGGAACAGCGGCACCAGCATCAGGAAGATCATCAGGACGATCTCATGCCCCCACATGTTTCCGAAAAGACGCAGAGTCAGGGACAGCGGACGGGCCAGATGACCAATAATCTCAATAACAAAAATCAGCGGGGCCAGCCACAAGATCGGACCCATGAAGTGCTTTACATAAGCACCACCATGCTTCTTGAAGCCGACAACATGGGTCATGACAAACACCGTCAGTGCCAAAGCCGCGTTGGTGTTCAAATTAGCTGTCGGCGGGTAAAAGCCGGGAATCAAGGCCAGGAGGTTGGAGACCAGGATAAACAGCGCAAAGGTTGCAATCAGCGGAAAGTACGCTTTACCCTCCTCGCCCATGGTCTCTTCCAGCAACCCCTCAATGCCGGTCACCACAACTTCCATCAGATTCTGCACGCCGGTGGGAACAATCGACGCGCTCCTGGTTGCCAGAAAAGCGACCAGAGTCAGGATGGCCATAACCAGCCAAGTATAGGTCACATGCTCGCCCAGGTGCAGATGCAGTTGTTGTTCTAACCACTGCAAAAATAAAAACGGATGGGTCATGGTTTAAGCTCTCCTATCTTCTATACAAAACTTTTAATAGAGTCGTTTCAGTGTGGTAACCAGCAGATTCAGAACAACGACCGACAAGCCGACCACCAGTGCCAGGGGATGAACGCCACCGCGGACCAACAGTAAATAAATTGCACTGGCAACCACGATCAGGCGGAAAAAATAGTTTCGTGTAAACCCTTTGGCCGAATGCAGCTGCGGGTCACTTATCAACCCCGACAGCGATCGGCCCAGCCAGCGGTAATTAAATATAACCAGCAAACCACCGGCCAGCACCCCCAAAGAGATCGGGGCTGATTGCCAAAACAGACTGAGCAGAACCAGAACAACCAGGATTATCCAGTTACGTCTGGCCATCTCCGCCAGCAGCTGATCATCCTTCGTCACGTTCCTGTTCCGCTTGCTGTTCTTCCCGTTGCTGCCGACGCAGTTCTCGAGCCGTCAAAATGTACACATTGCGAAAACCGGAAATAATACCGATAGTCAAGAACCCCAGCGTAAACCAAGGGCGCGTGTCCAGCCACTGATCCAGATAATAACCGATAGCGAGACCGATAAAGGTCGCCGCCACCATGGAAATGCCGACACCCGACAGAAAACCGAGCGACTTGAACAGCTGACGTCTACTTTCTTTATTTTCTGTCATCGTAAACTTTGTATACAGTGCACAATCTATCCACAAAAAAGCGGGTTTTTGAATACCATGAAGCCTTGGCAAAGTCAACTGCATTTAAGTCTGTCACAGCAACACAAAGCTGCCTGTGACACCCCCTTAGAGTGCTGAAAAAGACTTTTCCGTCGCCTCAATCGTCCGATCGAGATCCTCACGCGTATGGGCAACGCTCATAAATCCGGCTTCAAATTGGGAAGGCGCGAGATTGATGCCATGATCGAGCATATTGCGGAAAAATTTACTGAAAGTTTCGGTGTCACTTTGCACAGCATCGGCAAATGAGGTGACCGGCCCCTGCTGGAAATAGGTACAGAACATGCCACCGACCCGCTGTCGGCAGGTGGCAACGGAACTCTGATCCGCAACCTGCAAAAGTCCTTTTTCCAGGTAGGCACTCTTCTCTTCGATCTGCTGATAAAAACCTTCTTCCTGCAATAACTTCAGGGTCGCAATCCCGGCACTCATCGCCAGCGGGTTCCCCGACAGGGTCCCGGCCTGATAAACACCCCCCTCCGGAGACAGCGAGTCCATGATCTCCCGCTTGCCGCCGAAAGCGCCGACCGGCAGCCCGCCACCGATGACCTTACCCAGGCAAACCAGGTCACCACGCACGTTGAATCGCTCCTGAGCACCACCGTAAGCGACCCGGAAACCGGTCATCACCTCATCAATAATCAACAGAATCCCTTCTGCGGTACAGAGCTCACGCAATCCTTCAAGAAAGCCGGGCAGCGGCGGCACACAGCCCATATTGCCGGCAATCGGCTCAAGGATGATGCAGGAAAGCTCACCCCTGTTCGCAGCGACCAGCTCTTTCACTTCAGCCAGATCGTTGTAAGTCGCCGTCAGGGTGTATTTGGCAAAATCCGCCGGAACACCGAGCGATGTCGGCACGCCGAAGGTTGCCAACCCACTCCCCGCTTTGACCAATAGAGAGTCTGCGTGGCCATGATAGCAACCGTCAAACTTGAGAATCTTGTCGCGCCCGGTGTAACCCCGAGCCAGACGAATAGCACTCATGGTCGCCTCGGTTCCCGAAGAAACCATGCGGATTTTTTCGATGTTCGGGTAGGCCTGACAGACCAGTTCGGCCAGTTCAGTTTCACGCGCTGTCGGCGCCCCGTAAGAAGCCCCGCTTGCAGCCGCCTGCTGGATTGCCTCAACCACCTTCGGGTGACAGTGACCCAAAATCATCGGCCCCCAGGAGCCGACATAATCAATATA
>LGVD01001266.1_pt1 | contig 11605 bp, 11 predicted proteins | sample 469861 | NCBI WGS metagenome assembly LGVD01 (sample SAMN03857201, study PRJNA290197) | marine sediment metagenome | biome: ocean floor; feature: cold seep; material: sediment; isolation source: sample #3730, Push core (PC) 16 from cruise R/V Atlantis leg AT-15-68, Alvin... ... | reverse complement strand
TCCAGTTTTTCCTCGAGAATATATCCGGACAGGCGAATGATCTCCATGCGGTCCAGTAGCGGTGCCGGAATCGTATCGAGGGTGTTGGCCGTGGCCACAAACATGACATTGGATAGATCGAAGGGAACGTCCAGGTAATGATCACGGAAAGAGGAGTTTTGTTCCGGGTCGAGGACTTCAAGCAGGGCCGAAGCCGGATCGCCCTGAAAGGACGCGCCGATCTTGTCGATCTCGTCCAGCATCAACAGGGGGTTGGCGGTGCCGGCACTTTTCATGGCCTGGATAAAGCGACCCGGCATGGCGCCGATATAGGTCCGACGGTGGCCCTTGATCTCCGCTTCATCCCGCATGCCACCCAGGGAAAACCTGTAAAAAGAACGGTTCAGGGCACTGGCGATGCTTTTGCCAACCGAGGTTTTACCGACTCCGGGAGGACCAACCAGGCAAATAATCGAGCCGGAGATATCGCCCTTCATCTTACCAACGGCGATGAATTCGAGAATCCGGTCCTTGACGTCTTTGAGGCCTTAGTGGTCTCGATCGAGAATCTTTCTGGCCCGGGCCAGATCGTAGGAATCCTTGCTGAACTTGCCCCAAGGAAGGATGGTCAGCCAGTCGAGATAGTTGCGGGAAACCGTGTATTCGGGCGATGACGGATCCAACAGGCGAAGTTTTTCGATCTCTTCGTCGATGGTCTTTTGGGCTTCTTCGCTGAGGGTCAGCTTTTGCAAGCGTTTCTGGAATTTTTCGATTTCGCTGGTCTTGCCCTCTTTTTCCAGACCGAGTTCTTTTTTGATCTCTTTGAGCTGCTCGCGAAGGAAGAACTCCCTCTGCTGCTTGGAGACCTTGGCTTCAATTTGTTTGGAGATCTTGGTCTGCAAGCGGGAAACTTCCAGCTCTTTTTTCAACAACACCAAGACCTTGTCGATGCGTTTGCGAACATCGAAGGTTTCGAGAATCTGCTGCAGTTCCGGCCCGTCACTGGAGGTCAGGTTGGCGGCGAAGTCGGACAAGCGACCCGGATCGTCCATACTCTGTCGGTTGAGAAACAGCTTGATCTCTTCCGAATAGAGGGGGTTGATCTGCACCAACTCCTTTAGGGCGGTGATGATGGCCATGGAATAGGCCTGCAACTCGGCATTGACCGACAGCTCGGCGGCAAAATGATAGCTGACGTGGGCAAAAAGCCCTTGCTTTGAGGGCACTATTTCATCGACGCTGAAGCGCTCCAGGCAGTTCATCAGTAGATGGATGCTGTTTTCGTCCGTATGCAATACCTTCATGATCTTGCCGACCACGCCGATCCGATACATATTTTCCACAGAATCGGGTTCTTCCGGGTCTTTGGCCAGCACGAAACCGATGGTTTTGGTCGGGCTTTCGGAGGCTCGTTGGGCCATGGCCAGCTGCGGTTTGCCGCTCAGGACCATGGGCACCAGGGTGCCGGGAAAGGCGGGCCGAGGCCGCAGCAGGATGATGGGCAGGGTCGGCGGCAGCGAGTCGCTGGCCAATACCAGGGCGTCCTGCGTTTCTGGTTCGCTGTCCTCTTCTTCGGAATCGACAAGACCGTCTTCGCTATCGAGAATGGGGGGGATGTTTTCAGGCTTTTCCTGTTCGTCGCTCATATATTGCCCTCTCCTTAAAAATACCGTAATAGGATAACGGCAAACTAATCATTGCAACTGGGAATGTCAACCGCTTAGGTCCTATAGAGAGCCCTTCGTTGCTGGGCATTGGGCAGCTCAACGAAGGGCCGGCTGCTGCAGGCTTCCTGAAAGGCTGAGGCGGCGGCTGCCGTTTGGGGCGCTGCTTCCGACCAGTGATAGTAGCTCTCGCAGAGTCGGGTCGAGGCCGGTTCCGGGACGCAGTTCGAGGGTCAGGTTGAGCCGGGTGGCCGCTGGCGATGGGCCGATCAGAATGGTCCCTTGGCCGCTGCCCTCCAGAGCTCCCCCCTTCAGGGAAAGCTGTTTCAGTCGCAGGGTTTTGCCCTGGCCATCGGCCTGCAGAACCAGGCGGCCGAGATCGATGCTGCCGCCGGCCACGCCGTAGGCCTCCAGACCGGAAAGGCGAACCCGGTTCAGGGTCAGGTTCAGGCTTCGCTCACCGGGCAATTGCAGCGGCAACAGGCCGCTGAAACGGCTGTCCTCCAGTACCCCCTGAATAACCGGCCCGCCATTGATCTGCAGGGTCTCCTGTACGGTTACCTGATCGGCAAGCAGGGTGGTCTGTCCGTTGCGGCGGGAGGTTCCAGTGAGGGTGCCGCCGTTCAGGCTGGCCCGATAACGCAGGCCAGGGGCGTCGCCCAGTAAGGTGAGCCACAGGGGCGAGATCTGCACCTTTCGTAAAGGCAGAGAACGATCGTAAGGTTTGGGAAAGGTTAGATCGAGCTGGCTGCAGGCCAGCCCGGGCGGAAACAGCAGTTTCGGTGGTGAGAGTTGCGCCTGCAAACCGTAGCTCTGGGCGAGTTCCAGTTCCAGGCGGGCTTGCAGGGTACGACTGGGAAATGCCAGATAAAAGCTGATCAGTGCGGCAAAAAGCAGTAACAGCGGGGTAAGCAGCCACCAGCCCAAGCGATCACTTAACAGGCGGCGTAGGGAAATCGTGCCGATCATGAACTCCTCCGATAGCTGGCAAAGGTTATCACCACATCGAGCAGGTCGCGGTCATCGAAGCGCGGTTTGATGCGCAGGGTTTTGACCAGCATCGGGGCCGGTGCCGTGTCAGCCACAAACAGAAGTTGCACCAGTTGGTTGAGGCGGATTTTTTCCAGTTTAACCTCGACCGCTTCTTCGCGAAAGCCTTCCAGGGTGGTGGCCGGCTGCGGCCGCATGGAGGTCAGGCTGTCGCGCCCGGCCAGGCGGATACTGGCCGCTTCTACGAAGGACAGCAGCGAAAAGTCGCCGCTGGAGGCCAGACGGCGCTCACTGGCGGCCAGTTGTTGCTGCAACTGCTGATATTCCTGCCCGAGTTGACGAACTTCAGTCAGCTGGCGCCGTTTCGAAGCGATTTTGGTATCGAGACGCCCAAGGGCTGCTCGATAGGGGGCGACAATGCCGAAGATGAAGAGCAGCACGACGACGATTACGGCGCCTGCCAGCAGCGTGAACCGTTCTCGCTGGCTGAGTTGGTTGAACTGATTCAGATTCATGGATTTACCCCCCCGCTGAAGGTGAGGTTGAGACGAAAATTGATGCGTTGGTTGTCGATGCTGGTCTTGGCATCGCTGATCTGGGCTTCGCCAAGCAGAGGCGACTGCTCAAGGCTGCGGGCGATGCGGTTGATATCATCGTAGGAACCGGTGGAGCCTTCCAGGCGCAGGCCGTCGGCAGCGTAATTCAAATGGTCGATATCGACACGAATATCTTTCGGCATCCGGTCCGAAATCTCCTGCAAGACCGCCAGGGCCGACCCGCTGCTGCCGACCCCGAGCAGCCGTCCTTTGCTGCGTAGTTGACCGATGGCCTGGCGCATCTGCAAGGGAATGTCGACGATGGTTTGGGTTGCGGGCAGGGTGCCGCGGAACAGGCTGGTCAATTGCTGCTGTAGAGCCTCGGCCTGCTGAGCCTTGTGAGCGTAACCAAGCCATGCTGAACCGCTGGCGATGGCCAGGGTCAAGGCCAGGATCGCACCGGCAACCACCAATTTTTTCTTCAGCGCGGCCCATTCGCCCTTCAGGGCAAAGGCACCGCGGCGAAAGTTGCCGCCGTCTTCACTGTCAGAACGTAGGGCGCGCCAGGCCAGAGTCACCGCCGGCAGAAATTCGGCGGAAACCGACTGTCCTTCCAGCGTCCACTCAGGGATCTCCGCTTGCTGATCCTGCTGGCGTAAGGCTTCTAGAAGGGCCTGGTCTGCCTGGGAACCGAGTAGGTAGAGGGGGAGTCCGCTCAAACGGTGCTGGGCCTGCAACATGTGGCTCTGCTGTAGCAGCCAGGTGGGTCGCTCCAGACCGGATGGGACTTGTGAAAAGAGCCGATAATCGGCAGTGTGACCCTGTTGCAACAGGGCGATGACGGTTTCCTCCTCGCGCAGCAAAACCACGATGGCCGTTTCGCAGCGATCGGCCATGGCCTGCGGCATGGCGAAGGGAGCCAGGTCGAGGAGTTGCAGGGGAATGCCCTCGGCTTCGAAGGGTTCCAGAAAGGCCGCTACCGCACTTTCCGGCACGGCGCTGGCCGCTACTCGGCAGCCTTCCTCCTCCGCTTGCCGGGCATGGGTTACGATCATGCAGTCCTGTTCGGCAACGGGCAACTGGGAGGCCATGGCGAAGCGCATGGCTCCCTCGATCTTTTTCGGATCCTCAAAGGGATAGTGAAGCCAGCGGGAAAATCCGGCTGCCGCAGGCAGAGCCGCAGCCAGGCGGTCTCCGTAGATACGGGTGTTTCCGCTTAATTCGCGCAGAGCCTGACGCAACTCTTCCTGGTCGGACCAGGGCCGTTTGTCGGTGGCGAGGAGCTGCGGGCCGTCCGAGTCGTAACCGGCAATGGCCAGCCGTACCCAGCCCCGGTCGATGTCGATGCCGATAAATCGTTTATCCATAAGCGGTCAATCAACCTTGAAATAGAGGATTTGGTTCCCGTCTTTTTTAATGTCGGCCTTCAGGGTGCTGTTGCCGCTGCCGCTGCCGGTTTCGGCCCAGGCCGTCACCCGATAGCTGGTACTGTTGACCTTAATGTAGCGGAAGATGAAGCCGTAGCTCTGTTCCAGCTCCGGCAGTTCTTTAAGCTGGCGAATGGCCGTCAACGGCGCCTGCTGGCGGGCGCTGACGATAGCGGCGGCTGCTTCCGATTCCATTTCGTCGGCCAGGGCCAGCAGCAGTTCTGGACTGGCGGTATTGACGTTAACCAGTCGGTCGCCCCAGATGGTGACATGGGGAAGGAGCCGTTTCAACAGTTCGGGTGAAAAACCTCGCACTCGCAGCAGTTCCTGCAGTTCGTCGAAGGCACCGTTCTTGATCGGGTAAGGGTTGGCCAGCCCCTGATAATAGTCGTTTTCGGCACCTAGGTCTTCGGGGTCGTCGTCCGGGTCGAGCCAGTCGATCAGAGCAGCGGTCAAATCGGCGCCTTCGTTGATCTCCAGCTNNCCTCGGCCCCTTCGTTGATTCCCAGAGCCTCAAACAGACGCAGCAGCCGTTCCTTGATCACCACGTCTGTGTTGCCCTGGCTAGTGACCAACCGGTTCAGGTTGAGGCGTCCGTCGTGGTCCTCAATGGCGATGGAGACCACCCCGTCTCCCACCGGATAGTCGCTGATGGCCTGGGCCCAGGTCTCATCCCGACTATCGTGGTCGTTGGTGTCCTCCTGCAGCAGCATGCGGCCGAAGCGAACTCCGCCCTTGGCCAGATAGTAAGCCTTGGTGCGATCGCGAAAACTTTCTGCCAGGCGCAAATCGACCAGGGTCGAGAAGGCGAAGTCGCTGAGCAGGGCGGTGAGCAAGGTCACCACTACCAGCACCAGTAAAAGGACGGTTCCCTGTTCCTGCCGCAGACGATTCATAGGCTTTTTTGCAAGGGTGCCAGTTCAATGGCGGTCAGAAAGGGTAGCGCCCCATTGACTCCTTTGACCGTTAGAGTCAACTCCACCAAGTCCGGCAGGCCTCCTTGTTCGGTGCTGCTCCATTCCTGTTGCCAGTCCGCCTCCCGTCGAAATCGCAGCTGCAGATCTTCGATGCCGGCCGCCAATCGTTGTTCCGGTCTTTCGCTGGCCGGTTGGCTGTTGAGAGGATATTCGTCCCGTAGCAGGACTTTTTCGCCCTCAACATCTTTAGCTAGCCGGTAACGCACCACCACGATGCCGCTGCCGCCGGAGGCAGGGGTGGCAGCAGTGGTTGCCAGTTGCAGAAAGGGGGCACCGTTCTCATCCCGCCCACCGGCGAAGAGGCTACCGGTGGTGGGCGCACTGTAGTAGGCGCCCCTTAGCTCCCTTGCCAGCCGTTCGGTAATCACTCGAGCCAAGTGAAAGGCTTCACCTTCGGCGCTGAGGCGGTCGCGGGTGCGGCTGACCGAGGTGGCGATGCCGTAGGTCGTGGTCAGCAGCAGGGCGCTGACCGTTACGGCGACGAGCATCTCTATGAGGGTAAAGCCTCTGTCGGTCATGAGCTTCTCTCAACGGAACAGGAAGGAGGTCAGATCCACCGCCTCGTTATTCTGCTCATTGCCCCAGGCAACAATGACCTTGACCTCGATAGTCGAGGGCAGGGGCGTTTCAGCGACGGTAAAGTACCAACGGTACTCTTCAAAGGGGGCCGCGAAGGATTCGGTAGCACTCTCTTCGGGCAGGCCGGAGGTTTCAAATTCGGCCATTTTGTATTGGGCCAGCATCGTCGCGCGAGTGGTTTTCTGCAGGCGATCGTGGACCTCAATGGAGCGGTTGCCCAGAGACAACAGCGCCATCAGCGCGGTGGCCACAATGACCAGGGCGATCATCACCTCGAGCAGGGTAAATCCCGCTGCGGCAGTGCCGTTGAGAGTCTGTTTCATGCTCTTGTCAAAACTCCCGGTAGCCGTCGTAGGTTTCACTGGTCCCGGTCAGGGGCATCAGCCGTAGGGTCAACTCGGCTTCGTCACCGGCTTCAAGATGGAGCACCGTTTCCTCCAGCCAGCCGGCAGGTAAGATGCGAACCGTTGCCGTCTGGCTGCTGAATTTGCCACGCCCGATAATAGTTACATCCTTGATTCGGGCCTGCCCGGCCGGGATCCGTTCCCGGCCGGGGCCGGACAGAACCACCAGTTCACCGTCGGATTCCAGGCGCTGCGCAAAAAAGACCTGGCGCTGCAGATCAAAAACCAACCGGTGCTCCAACCCGCTAAGGGCGGCCTCGTTGTAACACCAGCGAGTCATACCGCTGATGCGGCGGCTGGTGGAACGCAACGCTCTATGTTCTCCGCCGCTGAGCAGGGGCAAGGTCAGGCCGGCGAACAGGGCGATGAGCAAGGTGACTACCGCCAGTTCGATCAGGGTGAATCCGGAGTGGTCAGTGTTGCGTGTGGTTGAGCGTGTCAATAAATTCTGAGTCATTTTGTGTGCTGCCAAGGCACTGCCACCGCCGGCTTAGCCCCGTGCTCTAAGTCAAGTTGGCATAACGCCGGCAGCGCCCAAAAGGGCCAGAATGAGTAGGCAGGATCAGCCGCACGGAGCACTAATCAAGCTCCCAGCTGCGGACATCGTCATCGTTTCCTTCACCACCCGGTTCGCCGTCGGAGCCGTAGGAGATAATATCAAATTGGTCATGTACGCCGGGGGACAGATAGATATATGGATTGCCCCAGGGGTCGACGGGAGCTTTCTTCAGATAGGCGCTTTCCGGATAGCGGCTCGGAATACTGCCGGTCTGCGGCTTGACCACCAAGGCCTGCAGGCCCTGCTCGGTGGAGGGGTAAAAGCCGTTGTCGAGTTTAAACAGGCCAAGGGACTCTTCAATGCCTTTGATGTCCACGGTAGCCTTGGTGCGCCGGGCTTGCTCCGGACGTTCGAGGATGCGAGGCACCACGATTGCGGCGAGAATGCCGAGAATGGTGACCACCACCAGGATTTCGATGAGGGTGAACCCCCGCTGATTGTTGCCGATATGTCTAGTCATGAATAAAACTCCTGTCTTGGGTTTAATTATACCCTGAAACCCTCAGTCTGCTGCCTATCCCATGCCCTGGCTGGCTTGAAAGATGGGCAGCAGGATGGCCATTACCACGACGCCGACCACACTGCCCATGACCAGAATCATCAATGGCTCCAGCAGCGGCAGCAATGCGGCGATAGATAATTCGACCTGCTGTTCGTAGCTTTGCGCCGCCCGCAACAGCATATTTTCCAGCTGGCCGCTCTTTTCACCGGCTGCCGTCATTTGCACCAGAAGGCGGGGGAAAACGCCGCTACGCTGCAGGGGGGCGGCCAGTCCTTCGCCTTCGCGAATGCTGACCGCGGTATCGGTCAGCGCCTGGCGCAGGATTTTATTGCTGATCAGGCCCCGAGAGATGTCGAGGGCGGTCAGCAGGGGTACGCCGCTTTGCAACAGGGTCGCCATGGTGCGGCTCAACCGGGCGGTGGCGGTAAACAGGTTGAGCCGCCCTATAAGGGGCAGCTGCAGGGCGCGGCGGTGCAGGGCCAGAGAGCCCTTTTCACTGCGGGCGTAGCGCCGCAGGGTAACGGCCGCCAGGATGGCCAGTAGCAACAACCACCACCAGCTGCTGGAGAGGAAGTTGCCGGTACCAATCAACAGACGGGTCATCAAGGGTAATTCCATGCCGAGATTGTCCAGCATTTGGGTGATCTGCGGCACGACAAAGACGAAAAGCAGGAGCAACACGGCGCTACCGACCAGGCCCATGAGGACCGGGTAAGTCAGGGCCGCCCGGATGCGACTGCGGGTGCGGGCCTGATTCTCTTGCAGGTCGGCAAGTTGGGTCAGCACCTGGTCGAGGGTGCCGCTGCTTTCCCCTACCTTCACCATGTTGATGTAGAGAGGGGAGAATATTTGTTCCTGAGCCTCTAGAGCCTGGTGCAATGATAACCCTTGCACGACCTCTTCGCGGGCCCGGTTCAAAGCCGAGGAAAGGGCGGGACGATCGATTTGCTCGGCGACGGAGGACAGCACCTCATCAAGGGGCAACCCAGCACTCAGCAGGGTCGCCAACTGACGGGTAGCGGCGGCCAACTCCAGCAGCGGAATGCGACGGCGCTGCCAGCGGAAAGAGGCGCGGCGGCTTTTGCTGGAGAGCTCCTGCACCTCTGTGGCAAAAATCTGCCGGCTGCGCAGGGTTTCCAGGGCGGCCCGACGGCCGGGTGCTTCAAGGGTCCCGGTTACCTTGGCACCGCTGGTATCGAATCCGTCGTACTCGAAGCGAGGCACGATCAGGTCTCCTCCTGAGTGACGCGCAATACTTCCTCGATACTCGTTTCACCGGCCAGGGCCTTGGCGATGCCGGCTTCCCGCAGCGAGGTCATGCCGGCTGCCACGCTCGCCCGCTTGATAGCGCCGGCGTCTTGATTCTGCAGCAACAGATCACGCACCTTTTCATCAATGGTCAGTAACTCATAGATGCCGCTGCGACCCCGGTAGCCGATGTCCATGCACTGATCACAGCCGACCGCACGGTAAAGCATGCCGTCAGCTGGCAGTTCCTGCGACAGACCGGCTTCGCGTAACAACTCAGGACTCGGTTGGTAGGCTTCGCGGCAGTGGGGACAGAGGTTGCGCACCAGCCGCTGGGCCAGTATGCCGACAATGGAAGAGGCCGCGAGAAACGGTTCGATGCCCATTTCCACCAGTCGGGTCAGGGCACCGGCGGCGTCGTTGGTATGCAGGGTGGAAAAGACCATATGACCGGTTAGGGCGGACTGAACGGCAATCTCCGCCGTTTCCGTGTCGCGGATTTCACCCACCATGATGATGTCGGGATCCTGCCGCAGGATGGAGCGCAACCCGGCAGCGAAGGTCAGCTCGATCTTGGGGTTGACCTGGACCTGACCCACCCCGTCGAGCTGGTATTCGATGGGATCTTCGACGGTGATGATGTTCTTTTCCCGGCTGTTGAGCAAGGAGAGAGCGGCATAGAGGGTGGTGGTCTTACCGGACCCAGTCGGGCCAGTGACCAGGAAAATGCCGTGGCTCTTACGAATCATGCTGTGAACCTGCTGCAGAAGTTCGGGGCCCATGCCGATCTCTTTCAGCGTCAGCACGTTGCTCGATTTGTCGAGCAGACGCAGCACGATTCGTTCGCCGAAAGCAGTGGGCAGGGTCGAGACGCGTACGTCCACATCTTTACCGGCGATGCGTACACCGAAACGCCCATCCTGGGGCAGACGTTTCTCGGCGATATTCAGGTTGGCCATGATCTTGATGCGGCTGCTGATGCTTGCCTGGGCCTTGGCTGGTGGACGTAAAACCTCATACAGGATGCCGTCGATGCGATAGCGAACCACCAGTTCGGTTTCAAAGGGTTCGATGTGGATATCGCTGGCGCGTTCCTTGTAAGCCTGGGTCAGCATGCTGTTGACGAAGCGGATAATCGGGCCTTCGTCGGAAGCGTCCAGCAGATCGGCCGGTTCGAGTTTGCCGGGTAGGCCGGCCTCGCCGCTGTCGCTGATCTCCTCGGCCACGTTCTGCGCCTTGCCGGCATGCTGTTCATAGCTGCGGTTGATGGCCCGCAGGATCTCTTCGTCACTGGCGACGGTGATGTCCAGCCGGCAGCCGCTCAGGGCGGTCAGATCGTTGAGAGCACAGCCGTCCAGAGGATCGGCCATCGCCAGTATTAGTCGGTCCTCGCTACGCTTGATGGGGAAAACCCGGTGTTCCTTGGCAAAGGCGATGGGGATCAGCTTAAGGAGTTCATCTTCGGCCAGTTCGGTAAGCTCTTCGCAAAAGGGCAGATCGAGTTGCAGGGCCAAGGCCTTGGCCAGGGTGGCCGGAGAAATGGCTTTAGCCTGAACCAACAGGGCACCGAGGCGCAGGGCGCTCTGCTGCTGGGCAGTCAGCGCCTGCTCAATGGCTGCGGCAGGGACCTCGCAATGTTGCTGCAGAATTTCGCCAAGTGACTTCCAGGTCTTCATAAATGACTGCTTGTGGGTTAGCGGGTCGATGCCGACGGCTCGTTGCCCTCAAATGGGGTATAGAGCAGGTCGTTGCCGAGCAGCTCGGCCGGAATCAGCGGTGGCGCACCTTCCGGTCTGAAGGCCTGCATGGCTCGGCTGCTGCGTCGGGTTACGGCGGCCAGATCGTCCTTATCCTTGATGATGCGTGGGGTGATAAAGATCAGCAGGTTGATTTTGCTCTCGATCTTGCTGGTGTGCTTGAAGAGCCAGCCGAGACCAGGGATATCGCCGAGCAATGGTACTTTGCTCACGACATCCTGAACATCGCTACGGATCAGGCCGCCGAGGACCACGGTCTGACCGTCTTCGGCCAGTACCGTGTTGCGCAACAGCCGTTTGGTCAAGGTCGGTCCGATCGAATCGACATCGCCGATCTGAGTCTGGGCGATGCCGGTGATCTCCTGGAAGACGTTGAGCCGCACCAGGTTCCCTTCGGTGATCTGCGGGGTGAAACGCAGAGTCAGGGCGACGTCCTGACGCTCAACCGAAACTGCCTGGGCGAGGCCCTCGCTGCCGGTGTCGGTCAGACGCTCGGTGATGATCGGCACGTTGGCACCGACAATAATCTCTGCCTCTTCGTTGTCCGAGGTCAGCAGGCGCGGTGCCGAGAGGATGTTGACGTCGCTGTTGGTCTTCGACGCGTCTATGAGGGCGGAGAAAGCCGGTATGGTGATGTCAGCGCCGTCCGCACCTGTTACGGTGATCGGGTTGAACAGGCCGCCGAGCAGGATACCATCGATAGCCTTGCCGAGCAGGGTCGGGGTGCTGTTGTCTTCGGAAGTTGCGCTGAAATCGCTCAAGGAAGCCGGGCCGAGGCCCTGGTTGCTGCTGATGTTCACGACACCATCACCGACTTTGAAGGCTCCCTGCAGAGAGGCGCCGAGCTGCTTGGTGGCATCCATGGAGAGCTCCAGAATCAGGGTCTCGACATAGACCTGTTTGCGCTTGATGTCGAGTTGGGCGATTATTCCCCGCACCTGTTCGTAGTCCTCCGGGCTGCCGTTGATGATCAGGGCGTTGGT
>LGVD01058266.1_pt2 | contig 11618 bp, 10 predicted proteins | sample 469861 | NCBI WGS metagenome assembly LGVD01 (sample SAMN03857201, study PRJNA290197) | marine sediment metagenome | biome: ocean floor; feature: cold seep; material: sediment; isolation source: sample #3730, Push core (PC) 16 from cruise R/V Atlantis leg AT-15-68, Alvin... ... | reverse complement strand
CCTCTGGATTCCCGAAGGGTTTGCGCATGGTTTCAAGGTTTTAAGTGAAGTAGCCGATTTTTTGTATAAAACAACAAATTATTATTCGCCCGACCATGAGCGGTGTATCCGTTGGGATGATTCTCAACTAGCAATTAGTTGGCCCGGAGGGACGACTCCTGTTTTGTCACCCAAAGACGTTGAGGGGAATCGATTTTCAGATGCCGAATACTTTGATTAAATCCCCCCCCTTTTCAATGCTTAAGCAGTTTTTGACATTCCTAGTGGCGCTATATCGCAATCGGTCGATGATCCTGCAGTTGACCGCGCGTGATTTCAAAGTCCGCTACCTGGGTTCGTACCTTGGATTGCTGTGGGCGTTCATTCAGCCGGCGGTGACGATTCTGATCTTCTGGTTTGTCTTTGAGGTCGGCTTTAAGTCCGCTCCGGTCAGCGATATCCCCTTTGTCCTCTGGCNNCCCTGGTTTTTTATCGCCGATACCCTCTCGAGCGCCACGAATTCCATTGTGGAGAACAGCTTCCTGGTCAAAAAAGTAGTGTTTCGGGTCAGTATGCTGCCGATCGTCAAGCTGCTGGCGGCCCTGATCATCCACCTGTTTTTCGTATTGGTGATTTTTGCTTTTTTTATCGCCTACGGTATTCGGCCGACCCTCTACAGCCTGCAGGTTTTTTATTACGGCTTTGCCATGATTGTTCTGCTGCTCGGATTTTCATGGTTGACTTCGGCATTGATTATTTTCCTCAAGGACGTGGGGCAGATCGTCGCCATGTTTTTGCAGTTTGGCTTNNTTTCTGGGCAATCAATATTGTTCCACAAGAATATCATTTTTACCTTAAACTAAATCCAGTTTATTATATCATTCAAGGATATCGTGACAGTTTTATTGATAATATCTGGTTCTGGGAGCATCCTCTCTACAGTGCCTATTATTGGGGAGTCGCGGCGACTGTATTTGTCGTTGGTGCTGTGGTTTTCAACCGTCTCCGTCCCCATTTTGCGGATGTTTTGTAGATGACAGATACCTCAATAAAAGTTGAAAATATTACCAAGGTCTACCATTTGTATGACGACCCGGTTGATCGCTTGAAAGAAGCACTTCACCCTTTGAGGAAAAAATATCATCAGAATTTTTATGCTTTAAACGAGCTGTCTTTTGAAGTGAGAAAAGGTGAGATTGTTGGCATTGTAGGAAAAAATGGGTCTGGAAAGTCAACACTTCTAAAAATTTTGGCAGGTGTGTTGACTCCAACCAGTGGTGACTCACAGATTGTTGGAAGGATATCTGCGCTCTTAGAGCTTGGAGCAGGCTTTAACCCTGAAATGACGGGGAGAGAGAATGTATATTTTTATGGTTCATTGATGGGACTTAGCCGACACGAGATGGAGGCAAAGGTTGAAGAGATACTTGTGTTCGCAGATATTGGTGAGTTTATTCAACAACCCGTAAAGATATATTCAAGTGGGATGTTTGTTAGGCTGGCGTTTGCTGTTGCAATAAGTGTAGATCCAGATGTTTTGATTGTTGATGAAGCACTTAGTGTTGGTGATTTGTCTTTTCGAAATAAATGTATGGAGTGGATAACTACCCTGCGAAATAAAGGTACCACTATCATATTTGTAACGCATGATTTAAGCACTTTACAAATGTTCTGCGACCGGGTCATTTGGATGGATTCTGGGCGGATTCGGGAGGATGGAGACCCGGTGTCTGTCGCGCAGAGTTACTCTATTTTTATGACAGGTGGTTTTTCTTCCTGTGAATCCCAGCCCAAGCAGAAAATATCTCAACAAGACACAGGAATGGCCGAATTCATCGATCTATCTTTGGGGTGGACGTTCCCAGATAGACAGCCAGTTTACGAGCCTGGTCAGGATATTAGGTTTGAATTTTCCCTTTTAGCAAAACAACAACTTCAGGAAGCCATTTTCGCTATAAGTGTTTATCGCTCAGACGGAGACTGGGTCTTGGGGCAAACCAGTCTGGAAAAAGGTGTTTTTTGGTCTGCAACGTCTCCTTGTGACGTCAAGCATGGACAGTTTGTTTTGGTGGAGAATTGTCTTGCTCCAGGGGACTATCATGTTGCTTTTGGGTGCTATTCTAAAGACCTTTCTCTTTGTTATGCCATGTCTGAAGCAAATATGACTTTTTCCGTTCGATCAACATTTCCAACATGGGGAAAGTTTTTACATCCATGCTTGTGGAAAGAAATCTGATATGACTGAACGTAATAGAGATATTTCTGAGGTTCTCTCCGGGCTAGAGCGCATAAATGATCTTTCTATCGATATTAACGACCATCATTATATTGTTTTGTCCTACCTTTTTGGGTGGATGAAGACCAATGCCTTCAACGTAGCAAAAGGGGTGATGCTCGACTATGGTTGTGGTGGGCAACCTTATAAAGCACTTTTTGTNNGCCAAGGGTATCGAACTGGACATTGTCATTGAACCAAATAGAAAGTTACCTCTGGATGACGAAAGTATAGATACAGTTCTTTCTACACAAGCCATAGAACATGCGAATGATGTGGATTTTTATCTAGGTGAATGCTCACGTTTATTGAAGAGTGGAGGGATTCTCATTCTAACGGCGCCGATGCAATGGCGCCACCATGAAGTTCCATACGACTATCATCGATTTACTCGATATGGTCTGATTGAATACTTGGGGCGGCATAACTTCTCCATAAAAGAAATTTCTTCCTGTGGAGGCGTTTATGCTCTTTTAGGACAAATCTTTTTGAATCATTTGTCCGACAGAGGGGTCCGAAAGAAGTTTATTTATCGATCGGTCAATCGCATGTTTCTTTGGCTTGATAGGAAATTTTATGACACCGAAGATACGATTAACTGGTTGTGTATCGCTGAGAAGAAAATATGTTAACGATGGTCTAGGGCCATTTGTGAGTTAGGAGTATATTTTGCCAAGCTTTGATATAGAAGAAATTAAAGTTGGGGAAGAGAGAGTTCCTTCACCTAAATGCATAATATGTAATGGAGACGTTACTGAATTCCTCTGTGAAGCGGACAATAGTGACGTTTGGCACTGCTCAGAATGTAAAACAGATTTTGTCTGGCCAATGCCCAACCATCAGAGATTGAAAGAATTATATGACCGTTGGGAATGGTTTGAGGGCGGAGAATATGGTGGGTATGAAAACTATGATGAACAAACGGACAAGCTCCCCACATATTTAGAGGAAGTTTTTCGGGAGATTGATCCAGGGGGGGCTCAAAAAAGGGTTCTTGATATCGGCTGTGGATACGGTACCCATCTAGCCGTTGCTGTTGAACAAGGTTGGCAATGCGTCGGAGTAGAAGTTTCCGAACATGCTCGAAGTATCATTAAACAAAGACATGGGGACAATATTTATCTTCTGGAACGTATCGAGTCCCTACCTCCGGGGCAATTCGACCTCGTCCTAANNCGCATAGAACACTTGGCTGACCCATACCCGCTTTTTTTCACACTTTATAAAAAAGGGATTATTGGACCTCAGACACGTATCGTGTTAACAACACCCAATGCGCAATCATGTGAGGCTGTGGCCGACCCTAGCAGTTGGGCGTACCGTCACCCCCCATCTCATCTTGTCTATTATTCAGCCCAGTCACTATTTTGTCTGTTGAGATCTTTGAAATGGAAGTCCGTGAAAATTGAGGGACTCCATCCCTTGGCTGGGCGGGAAATAAATTCGGAGAACGGCGAACCGTCACTTAATAAGAAGCTTGAGGGATATGAAGGACTTCTCTGTACTGCAACAGGAAGTGATTTTACGGAGTTCATGCACGAACGCTATGTTCCCGGTACCTGGAATAAAATTACCGAATATGAGCATATCCCTCGTTACATTATGGCCCAAAGGTTAGCCGCTGACTTGAAGGTCTTGGATTTTGGCTGTGGAACTGGTTATGGGTCAGTTATGCTCGCTGAAAAGGCCGAATTTGTCCTCGGAGTGGATATCTCTGAAGAGGCACTTCAGTGGGCAAGTAATCATCACATTAATTCGCGTCTTCGCTTTGAGCAGCGAGCGGACTTCGGAGCAGGACTGCCCGACAGTAGCTTCGACATGATTTCCTGCTTTGAGATGATTGAGCATGTTGATCAGCAGACACAGGAATTGCTCATAAAAAACTTTAGGCGGCTCTTAGGCCCCCAAGGAAAGCTGGTTATCTCAACGCCAAACCCTGAGGTCACCGAAAACTACGGTGAAAACCCCTACCATTTGCATGAGATGAGTGAAGAGGATTTTACAGCCCTTTTAGGTCGATATTTTGAACATGTTCAAATATTCAGGCAGTGGATCCGGCCCAGTGTTCTGATGCCCCGGCAGTCCCTTTTCTCGCAAACTGAAGGGGTATACGCTTGTTCGGTGGGTATTGATAGTAAACTCCTCGACTTGCCGGCCGTAGCATATATCGCCATTTGTTCCAGTGAGCCTTTGGCAGAAGTAGAAGGTGTCTGTAATTTCGACTCTTCGTTTGATTTTGTAAGCAAGTCAATCGAAGAGATAAATAATTCGAATCAGACGTATATTGAAAAATACTCGATGTTTCAGCGGAACCGAAATAACGAGAAGGCCCTGAAGGAGAACCAGGAGGTCCTAGCTGGACAGGCTAATTCCTTTCAGTCCCAGCAGGAAGTAATTGCAGAAAAAGAATCAGCGATTCAGGGTATGTCTGACAATTTTGTTGAGCAGGCATCCAATATCGAAAAGTTNNAGAAAAAGAATCAGCGATTCAGGAGATGACTGACAATTTCGCCGAGCAGGCACGCAATATCGAAGGGCTGAGGTAAGAAATAGAGTAGAAAAACAGCTCTATCCTGGAAAATAAATTTCAGGTGGAAAAATTTAAGACTTCGATGATGGAGAATGAAGCTATTTTCGACCAAAAGGAAATTCTTTTGAAAAAGAAAATGATTGAAATCGAAGGAATAAAGCATAAGCTTATACGTATAAAGCAATCTATCCCATACCAATTAGCGCAGCTGTCAAAGAAAAAACCTTATTCTTTAATAAAATATTTTATCAGAAACAGACAGATTAAAGAACTTTCTACCCAAGATCAGGGAACGAAGAACGAACCGTATCATATAAAGCCTTTATTGCCAGTTTTGGATAATCGGCCCAAAGTTGTTCATGTTATCGGAAACTTTATAACAGGCGGTTCTTCCCGCTTGGTTGCAGACATAATAGAGCATCTTGGGCATTTTTGTGAGCAGGAAATTTTGACAGCGTACAATCCGGACCCTGTTTCCTACACGGGAATTCCTATACATACCTGCTATCCCTTGACCTCACCACAAAAAGTTTTCGAATATCTCGAAAAATTCCAACCCGACATGATGCATGTTCATTACTGGGGCTATGGCGACAAGCCTTGGTATAAACAAGCAATTCAAGCTGGTGAGAAATATGGCTGTAAGATCATAGAAAACGTCAATACTCCGGTTGAACCCTATTGGTCTGACGATATTTCGAAATATGTATACGTCAGTGATTATGTCAAAAAGAAATTCGGAAAAGATACTGCTGGAGAGTTAACGATTTATCCTGGAAGTAACTTTGAACTTTTTTCCAGGGCGCAAGTGCGTCAGATACCTGATGACTGTATCGGNNGGTATGGTTTATCGGCTTGAGAAGGACAAACTTGATGAAGAATCGATCAATGTTTTCATCGAAGTCGCCAAACTTCGTCCCCAGACAAAAATGCTCATTGTCGGTGGAGGACCTTTTGTTGAGTTGTATTCCGATGCTGTCAAAAAAGCCGGGGTGTCCAGTTCTTTCGAGTTTACTGGTCTGGTCAATTATTCCCGGTTGCCAGATCTTTACCGACAGATGAGCATTTTTGTTGCTCCGGTAGTTCGGGAGAGTTTTGGGCAGGTGACACCCTTTGCCATGAGTATGGGGCTTCCCGTTGCAGGCTATGATGTGGGGGCTTTGTCAGAAATATTGGGAAACAAGGAATGTCTGGCCACAGCACAGGACAGCACCCGACTTGCACAGATCATCATCTCTTTGTTGGATGACAGAAAAAAGAGGATTGCAATCGGACAGTACAACAAGGAAAGAGCCCAGGGAAAATATTCGGTTGAAGAAATGGTTAGGAAATATTCTATTTTATATAATGAAATGCTGGGGGAGTAGTTTATGAAAGTTGCCTTATTCGTTCACTGTTTTTTTCCTGACCACTATTATGGAACGGAAGTCTATACTCTTGAAATTGCAAGAAATTTACGGGAAATGGGTCATGAACCAATCATTGTCTCAGCCATCTTTCTGGGCGAGCCGGGGACGGACGAGTTTGTAAGCAATTATGAATTTGAAGGCTTTCCTGTATATTGTCTCGATAAAAATCACTATCCATATAAAAGAATAAAAGACACCTACTACCAGCCTGAATTGAGGGAGCATCTCAAATCTGTGCTCTATAAGATTAAACCCGACATTATTCATGTAACCCACCTGATCAATCATACGGCTGTATTACTTGAAGTAGCGGAAGAACTCGGCTTGCCAACCGTTGCTACCCTAACGGATTTTTATGGCATCTGTTACAACAGCCAGTTGAAGCTACCGAATGAAGGCNNCGGACCTAACGCTTTGCGGTCTAACTGTATTGCATGTCGGTTGAGGGATGAGGCCACATTTCCTAATGCACCCTATCTTTTACGTAAGACTGCTTTTCCAACGGGTTTCTCTTTAGGAGGTCTCCTGTTGAGATTGCTGTTCATTTTGCCTCGCTTCCAAAAAGGGCAGATAGGTGGTTTAGTGGGGGATATTATCGGCCGTCCCAATATGCTCAGTGCGCTTTACAAGAAATATCGTGCCGTGATCGCCCCAACGACTTTTCTAAAGGAAGCCTATGTAAGGAATGGACTGACAGGTCCGATTCATAAGAGCAGTTTTGGTGTTGATATTGGCAGGCACCCTAAAAAAGAGCGAGACAACGTTGCTCCGGTCAAGTTCGGATATATTGGACAAATTGCCCCCCACAAGGGGACAGATTTGCTGATAGATGCCTTTTCTCAGTTGCCTGCCGATGTTGCCAGTCTTGACATTTATGGAGACGAAAAACAGTTCGTTGAATTTACCACCAAGATCAAAAACATGGCCGAAGGGAGTCAGGTCTCTTTTAACGGAACCTTCCCGAAAGAGAAAATCGATGAAATATTGTTGGATTTCGATTTTCTTGTCATTCCATCGACTTGGTATGAAAATAGCCCGCTAGTACTCCTTAATGCTTTGGCCTGTCATACGCCAGTCATTGTTTCTGATGTTGCCGGAATGACGGAGTTCGTCGAGGATGGCAAGAACGGATTTGTCTTTAAGCGCGGCAGCGTAAAGGAGTTGAAGAAAGTTCTGGAGACGATTGTCGCCGATCCTGTTCGGGCGCGCAATTTATCCAAGACCACTGAATATCTACGAACGACAAAAATGATGGCCGAAGACGTTGTGGNNAAATGGCGCTGGAACGTTGAGTTGATGGCTATGAAAACCCAATTTCAAAAACCTGTATTTGAGCCGTTGTTGTGAAGATTCTTCTTACGACTCACCAGTTTCTGCCGGAATTCTCATCCGGAACAGAAGTGCTTACATTTGAACTAGCCAAAGGACTTCAAAAGCTTGGTCATGACGTTTCTGTGTTCACTGGATTCCCCGCTGCAGATGACATTGAAGATTCAGAGCGTTTTGACAGCTATGTCCATAAAGGGATTCCTGTCACCCGATTTCACCATGGAAGAGTTCCCATGGGGGAGTGTGACAACATAGTTGAGGCAGAGTATAACAATCAATTTTTAGCCACTTATTTTCGAAAATACCTGGAAGAACTTGAACCGGACCTTGTTCACTTTTTCCACCTACAGCGTCTATCCGCATCGGCCATTGATGTGTGTCATGACCTCGACATTCCCATGGTGATGACCCCGACAGACTTTTGGTTGGTCTGCCCGATGAATCAGTTGAGGAAGCCCGATAATTCGCTTTGCACCGGACCGGATGCGAGCAGCATTAATTGTCTCAAGCATATTGTGGCGCTCACTCAGTCCGGATTGATTGCGATATTGGTCGGCATGTGTCCTACCATGTTTCTTGGTTTGGCTGTCGGCGCGATGTGCCGAGGCGACAAACCTAATAGCGGAAGTTTGTCCCTGGTTCGGGCGCTGACTGAAAGACCGGCGTTTCTGAAAGCGCGCATGAATAAACTGGATAAGGTGGTGGTGCCGACCCACCTGATGGAGAAAATGCTGCAAGATAATGGGTTGCGGCAGGAGAAGATGCTTTTTTTACCTTTTGGTATTAACCTGCAGTATTTGGAAAGTGCACCAAAGGTTGAACGGAGCGAGGTGTTACGCGTCGGTTTTATCGGCACCCTTGCCGAGCACAAAGGCGCGCACGTTTTAATCGAGGCGGTGCGGTTGCTGTCTTTAGAGAAGAATTTGGATGTCAGATTGTATGGCAAGCTCGACGACTTCCCGAATTATGTCGAACAATTAAAGGAAGCGGTGGGAGCTGACCGCCGANNGCGAAGTATTCTCCGATTTGGATGTACTGGTGGTGCCGTCGATATGGTATGAAAACACGCCCCTGGTAATTTATTCGGCACAGGCGGCGGGATGTCCGGTAATCGCCTCCAATTTGGGAGGAATGGCCGAAGTGGTTCAGCATGAGAACAACGGTCTGCTTTTCGAAGCGGGAGATGCGTCCGATTTGGCGGCTAAACTTAAATTGCTTATCGATGCCCCTGATGTGCTGGGAAGACTGGCCGATAATGCCAAAAATCCCAAGTCGGTGACAGAGTATGCGACGGAACTGGCCGAAATCTATGACAGTGTCATTAAGGAAAGGCAGCAAGCGATATGAAGTGTTTAGTGTTTGGCGGTGGTGGTTTCTTGGGGTCGCATCTCTGCGATGCGTTGCTGACCGAAGGGCACGCAGTCAGGGTTTTTGATCGCCCCAATTTGGAACGATATAGGTCGTTTTTGGCGGAGGAAGATGTCGAGTGGGTCGAGGGGGATTTTACCAATCAGGAAGAGGTTGCCCGGGTCGTTCCCGGTTGCGATATCATCTACCACTTGGTGTCCACGACTTTGCCGAAATCTTCCAATGACAATCCAGTCTACGATATTGAGACCAACGTCGTTAGCACCTTGCACTTGTTGGATGTCGCCCGCAAGTCAAAAGTTAAAAAGATTATTTTTATATCCTCTGGTGGGACAGTTTACGGTGTTCCGGGCACTGTCCCTATTAAGGAATGCCACCCAACCAACCCCATCTGTTCTTATGGAATCAGTAAACTCACTATAGAAAAATATCTTCATCTTTACTATACCTTGTATGGACTGGACTATAGTGTCTTGCGATTGGCCAATCCTTATGGCGAACGTCAAAGAACCTCAGCCGCTCAAGGGGCTGTAGCGGTTTTTCTTCACAAAGCATTGAAAAATGAATCGATAGAAATCTGGGGCGATGGATCGGTTGTGCGCGACTATATTTACGTAACCGATGCCACGGACGCCATGGTGAAGGTTTTATCGTATACTGGTGAACAAAAACTGTTTAATCTTGGCAGTGGTCAAGGACAAAGTCTGAACGATATTCTGGATGCGATTGAGAATGTTTTGGGCAGGCCGGTGACTCGTTCCTATGTAGAAGGGAGAGCGCTTGATGTACCTGTCAGTGTGCTTGATATTGAACGAGCTATTGAAGATTTACAATGGGATCCACGAGTTGATTTTCGGGGAGGTCTAGAGCGTACAGTGGAGTGGATTAAGGCTTCTGTGATGCCTTAGGTTTTACAAGTATTTCATTTTATTAAGAAAAATTAAATTAGAAATTAGATAAGTCCTCGATTATGGAAAAAAAACCTTGAAAAAAATTGGCCCACTGGACTCGTGGAATTCTTCTCGCGTTTTCGTTGATAGCAGTACTGACAACTATGATCTGGATATTTGCGCCCATCCTCATTGATAAAGTTGATTTTTTAATTGTTAGTGAATATCAATCTTATTATCAAGCTCGTTTTGAAAAGGCAAAGACTGTACTGAACGATGACAAGCAAAAGGGTATTGCAGCGCTAGAATCTTTTCTGAATGACATTGAGTCGATTGAAGTCTCTGATCGTCTCGACAAATTAAAATACCAAGCATTTCCTATATTAATAAAAAATTTAAAGGATTTGGAGTTGTTTGACGATGCCCTTTATTGGGTAGATAAATGGTTAGAGTTTCACGAAAAGGATATTTTTGCGCAGGTATGGTACGTTGAACTGTTATTGGGTATGTCAGGTAGAGAGAAGGAAGGTGCGGAGGCTCTTTCCAGCCTGTTTGAAAACTTCCCAGGGGTTCCAGTTGTTGCTAATGCCTATGCACGAATGGTCGGCAATTCGCGGGATTCTAGGGACCCTACCAAACGGACCACAGGACAGAGATTACGCAAAATTTCACAAAGTAATATAAATCTTTACTGGAGGGGGGCTGGGGGACATTTCTCAGAAAACCACAAAAGCACAGTGCTAATCGGTGGGAAGATTGTTAATGATTATGTTGATTTCAATGTCCTTCTGCCACTGGGTCAAGTTGTTTCCGATTTTAGAATTGATTTTCCCGAAATTGTAGGGGCCGAATATACGTTGAATGAAATTAAAATTCTCTCTGAATTAGAAGAGGTTTTGATTGAGATAAAAGCTATTGATATAGCCTATAAGCACAACATGGAGGTGTCGGGTAATAAATTTTATATTACAGGTGAAGATCCGCACTTTGTAATAAACCTTACCAATTTTAATTCTTACGCCAGTAGTATCAATCTAAAAGGTTGCGCAAAATGAAGACCTTTACTCGCAATGTATGGAAATTTAGCTGGCTTGTTACCTTGCCTATTATTGTTTGGTTTTTATATTGGGGGTGGTGCACTGGATTAAGATATTCTGAATTTAAGGTTCGCTATCCTGCCGCCCAAAACTTCAGCCTTCTAGAAGTTGGAAAAATGGAATTTTATCATACTGTTAGGAAGTTCGGACTTCAAGTAACCCAAACTAAAAAACAGACTAGTTTTGAAGAATTGAGAACAATCAACATATTTGTGCCTGAATCTGAACTCGCACAACTAAATTCCAATCTTCCGCATTCTGGATCTGAATATGTCGACGGGGGGGCATATTATGGTGATAAACTCCACAAGGTAAAACTTAAGTATCGGGGCGACACTGTTTATCACTGGGGTTATTTTAAAAAATCTATTCGACTAAAAACTAAAAAGAAAAGTCTTTTTGAAGGGATGAGAGCATTTAATTTAGTTGCACCTCGTTCGCCAGAGATGATCAATAATCACCTTACATTTGTTTTGGCAACTAAAATAGGGCTTATCGCACCACTGTCAGAAGTAGTTAATGTGAATATTAATGGAGAGTTGAGCGGGGTCTACATTCTAACTGAGCAGTTGGATGAGTCCACCTTGAGGCGGCATGATCGGATGCCGGGTGATTTATATTCTGGAGATGTGGGTAGGAAAGATTATTGGCGGGGTGAGACCAACCAACTTTTTGATAGTTATGTTTTGTGGGAGAAGAGGGCAGTTAATAATCATTACCCTGAGGATTCAACAAAACCTT
>LGVD01010914.1_pt1 | contig 11630 bp, 12 predicted proteins | sample 469861 | NCBI WGS metagenome assembly LGVD01 (sample SAMN03857201, study PRJNA290197) | marine sediment metagenome | biome: ocean floor; feature: cold seep; material: sediment; isolation source: sample #3730, Push core (PC) 16 from cruise R/V Atlantis leg AT-15-68, Alvin... ... | reverse complement strand
CGGTCGTGTCGATCGGCTGAACTTACCACCAATCAGGCGAGATGGAATTTACAGCAACTTTTGGACTTGATCGGAGATAACAAAAGAACAGCAGTTCGTAACGATATTCAAGGTTGGCAATCAGTTAGCTGCGGCTGCTGAATTCATCGAACAGGGCGCCGCTTATTGTTGGGCGGGAGAGGGCTTCTGCCTTGTCCCTGCCGATGCCGAAGCCCAGGTTGACGCGATGCCCTTCGAACTCTTCCTCATTGATACGTTTCCCTTCGACAAACTCCTGGCGTTCCATCGGTAATCCACGTCGTTCCCAGATTGAGAATCGTCACCGAATTCCGATCCCGGGCCGGTGCCGTAACTGGCTCGCCCCACAGGAGCGTATGGAATTACTCTCCGGCGTGGGGTGTTCTGTTGTTATCGCTTGACGGGTGAGGTTTTTCGATACTCGGCAATAGCTGCGGCGGGGAAACAGGCGGTGAGGAGCACAACATCTTTACGATCCGGGTTGTTATGCGGCTATTTGGGATGACTGGCCAAAAATCGGTCGAGCTGATTGGCAAAGGCGGTGCGATCCTGCTGGCTGAAGGGGGGAGGCCCGCCGGTATCGATACCGCTGCCGCGCAGCTCGTCCATCAGGTCGCGCATGGCCAGGCGTTCGCGAATATTGTCTTTGTCGTACAGCTCCCCGCGGGGGTTGAGGGCATGTCCACCTTTATCAACGACCTGCGCAGCGAGGGGAATATCGGCGGTAATCACCAGGTCACCGGGCTGCAACAGCCGGACGATGGTATCATCGGCAACATCCATCCCCGAGGCGACGACCATCGACCGGATATAGCGGGATGCCGGAGCCTGCATGGGCCGGTTCGCCACCAGCACCAGAGAGGTTTTGACCCTTTCGGCAGCGCGAAACAGAATCTCTTTGATGGGTTTGGGACAGGCGTCGGCATCGATCCAGATATCCATTTAAGCTACTTCTTCCTGAACCGCCTGAGCGGCGCAGCGTCCAGCCAACCAACCGGTGGAAAAGGCCGCCTGTAGATTGTAGCCGCCCGTCTCCGCTTGCAGATCGAGCAGTTCGCCGGCCAGATAGAGTCCTCCGGTCAGGCGCGATTCCATGGTCCGCGGATCAACTTCTTTTGTATCAACTCCCCCAGCAGTGACGATGGCCTCGCTAAAGGGCCGATGTGCGCTGATTTCCAGGCGAAAGTCTTTGATCCAGCGGCCTAGCTTGCGGCGCTCTTTAGCGTTCAAGGTAGCGGCGGTGCGTTCTGCCGGAAGGTCGATAAGGTCGAGGCAGACCGGCACCATAACCGCAGGCAAAAGACCTCGCAACAGGCTGGCGATGGGCTCCTTGCCGCGGGCGTCGAGGTCGCGCAAAAGTCTGCGGTCGAGTTTCTGCTCATCAAGGGCTGGTTTTAGATCGAGAGATAATTCAACTTTGCGGTCGCTGCGCAGAGCGTCGACGGCCAAACCACTCAGAGTCAGGATGATCGGACCGGTGACGCCGGATTTGCTGAAGACCAGTTCTCCGAAATCTTCGGCGACCTTCTTCCCGTCCACTAGCAGGTGCGCCTTGATGTTGCGCAGGTTGAGCTCCGCCATGCGGCCGGTAACGGCATCGGCCGTTTCGAGGGGCACCAGGGCCGGGCGAATGTCGATAATGTGATGACCCGCGGCGGCTGCAAATCGGTAGCCGTCGCCCGTGGAGCCGGTGGCTGGGTAGGAGGCCCCGCCGGTGGCCAGGATCGCCGCTCGGCAAGGAATTTCGCGGCCGTTGCAGAGGACGCCGGTCACTCGGCCATCAGTCACTACCAGGCCTTCGACAGTCGTCGAGGTTTGCACTTCGACGCCGCACTGCTGCAGCCACTGGCGCAGCGTTCTTAGCACGTCGCCGGCCTGGCCGCTGGCGGGAAACACCCGTCCGCCCCGTTCGGTAATCAGCTTAAGACCGAGATCTTCGAAAAAATCCATTAAATCATTATTGAAAAATCGCGAGTAAGCCTGTCGCAGAAAGCGCCCCGAAGGGCCGAAGCGGGCGATGAATTCGCGCATTTCGGCACTGTTGGTGAGATTGCAGCGGCCTTTGCCGGTGATGCCGAGTTTGCGCCCGGGCAGGGGCATTTTTTCCAGCAGCAGGGTGCGAGCACCGGCTTGCGCCGCTTGGCCGGCGGCCATGAGGCCGGCGGCACCGCCGCCGATAACAATAATATCCGGTTGGGTCAAGGGTCAGCCTGTAAATGAAGAGAACGGTGCTTGGATTAGTTCAACAATGTGCTCAGGGGACAATACCTATCGCTAAGGTCTTGCGCAAGACTTTTGCGAAGCTGACGATTGGATTCACTCCGTGGCAGGGGCACGCCAGGTGGATTGTCCGGTGGAGGAGCTGTGCTTAGAATCGCCGCCGGGCGTTCTTTGCTCAGCGGGACTCGGCAATTCGGCGTGGGTTAAATCCCAGGTCGAGGCCACCGTTACGCCAGGTTTCAAAATCTTCGCGGGTGTTGAGGTTGAGAAACATCTGCCAGTCAGGACTATAGTGTCTGGCCTCCGCTTCGCTGATATAGTGGGTGTTTTGATTTTTGAGAAATCGGAAGAGGGAATGGTGTCCGCGTCCAAGATAGTCTTCGATATCCGTCAGCAGATCACGGGTATAAAAGGAGTTAAAGGGCTCGATCCAGTCGCCAAAGCGCGTGATGCAGGCGTTGGCCGTGCCGCCCCGCAGGCGCTGCTGCATAAAACGGATATAGTCGAGATGAATGTTGGGCATATCGCAGGCCAGAAAGAAGACCTGACGCGAGGTCGCGGTCTTCAGGCCGATATGAATCCCGCCGAGGGGGCCTTTGTCGCGCAGTTCGTCGCTGACCAGGACAAAGGGGGTGTCCCGATAGAGCTCGGGAGTGTTGGTCACCACAATGATCTGCTCAAACAGCTTGGCCAGCTGTTCGCCATGGTGGCAAAGCAGATAGTGATTCTTTATTTGCAAGAACTGTTTGTCAAAGCCCATGCGGCGGCTTTTCCCGCCGGCCAGGATGACAGCGCTGCCGAATTCCTTGTCCATAACTTCTCCGGTTTAATAAAAAACTTTACTGCTCGGCAAGAGGGTCAGTCCCGTGCCAGGCAGGAAAAATTGGTGTAAACGTTGAATTTGCTGCCGCGGGCGAACCCGATCAGGGTCATACCCAGGGCCAGGGCCTGTTCGATGGCGGCACTGGTCGGTGCCGAGCGGGAGACGATGACCGGAATGCCCCGCCGGGCCACTTTGGCGACGATTTCCGTGGAAATTCGGCCGCTCGTAAGAACGATTTTATCCTCCAGGGGGACGTCGTTCATCATCGCATGCCCAAGGATCTTGTCCAAGGCATTATGTCGGCCGATATCCTCCTCAAAGGTCAGTAACTCACTGCCGTCGGAGAGGGCGCAGCTGTGTACCCCGCCGGTATCGAGAAACAGCTGGGATTTGCGATTGAACTCGGCCATCAGCTCCAGTATGTTTTCCGCCTGCAGGGTAAAGGTGTTTTCGGGACGCTCGGCCAGGGATTCGAAGTCGGCCACATAGAGCATGGAGCGTCCCTTGCCGCAGGCGGTGGTGATCGTCTTCTGGGCATAGAGCTTGTCGCCGGCCAGAAAGAACTCATCCTTGTTGCTTAGAGTGACCTGGGCCAGTTTTTGCTCCACATCGACGGTCAGGCTCTGCAGATCGTCCCGGTGCTGAATAACCCCTTCGGAAAACAGAAAACCGGCTACCAGATCTTCGAGGGATCGGGGGGTGCAGAGCAGGGTGATGAATTCCTTGCCGTTGATTTGAATAGCCAGGTCGTATTCGGCGGCCACCACGTCGGTGACTTCACTGATCTGTCCCTGCCGGTATTGCAGGATGGGGAATTCGCGCCGTTCGATGTTGGCTGACATCCTTGTTTCTCCAGAAGGTTAGTCGATAAAAGTGGGGGCCGCGGCGATGCCTCTTTGCAGCAACCGGGCGACCTTTTCGGCCGCCAGACCTGGGCTCAATCCGAGGCGGACGGTCTGAAAACACTCTTCGTCACTCAGGCCGATAGCCTTGAGGACGTGAGACGGTTTGTGCAATACCGATGAACAGGCCGAACCGGCGGAGAAGGACAACTCATCTCTCAGCAGCATCATCAGCGCGCTGGCTTCCACTCCGGGAATGGTGATGTTCAGATTGCGGGCCAGTTTATGCTCTGGAGTGCCGTTCAGGCGCAGTCTGGGAAAGGCCTGCTGCAGTCGCTCGAACAGCTCTTTTGCCATCTGGCGCAGCTCGCTGTTGGTCTGCTCCATCTCTTCCACAGCTAACTGCAGAGCCGTCGTCATGCCGACGATGGCCGGAACGTTAAGGGTGCCCGGTCGAAGGCCCCGTTCCTGGCCGCCGCCAAACTGGGTCGGCTGCAGTGCGGCAGCAGCGACTCCCTCACGGACGTAGAGCCCGCCGATCCCCTTGGGACCATAAAATTTATGGGCGGAAAAGGATAGAAGATCGATCTGCAGCTCTTCCACGTTAAGGGCCTCGTGGCCGACGGCCTGGGCCGCGTCACAATGGAACAGGATGCCGGCCGCTCGACAGATGTGGCCGATCTCTTCTATTGGCTGCAGGGTGCCGATCTCGTTGTTGGCAAACATCATCGAAACCAGCATGGTCTCCGGTCGCAGAGTAGCCCGCAGTTGTTCGGGATCGATGCGGCCACCGCCGTCCACCGGCAGCAAGGTGACCTGAGCGCCGCAGTTCTCCAGGTGCGCCAAGGGCTCCAGCACCGAAGCGTGTTCAATGGCCGAGGTCACCAGATGACGGTCGCTGATGGGATGATCGGCAAAGGCGCCGAGCAGCGCCAGGTTATTCGCCTCCGTGGCGCCACTGGTAAAGATGATTTCTTTTTCTGAGCGGCAGCCGAGAGCCGCGGCGATGGTCTGCCGGGACTCTTCCACAGCCAAGCGGGCAGCCTCGCCGTGGTGGTGTTCCGCTGTCGAAGGGTTGCCGCACTGTTCACTGAAATAGGGCAGCATCCGATTCAGAACGCGTGGATCGACCGGTGTTGAAGCTTGGCTGTCGAGATAAATGGGTCCGTGACTCAAAAGCGCTGTTTCCTCGCACATAAGGCTAAGAGGGTGGAACGGAAAGGCTGAAGTCCCTTCAGCCTTTCTTCGGTAACGTTTTATCCCTCGTCGATTTATTCACCCTTGGCCAGCAGATACCCTTTGGCCAGGGCCGTGTTGACATGCACCACCCCGTTGTTCAGGCTCTTGAAGGGGTAGTCATCGGTGATCGTGGGCAGGGCGTCGGCCTGCTCCTGGCAGCGTAGCACCATTCCGGCCGGAACATAACGACCGTTGGCCACGGTGACCCCCATGACGATGGCGCCCGGTTCGATAACACAGCCCTTGCCGACAAAGGATTTGAACACCAATGCCTTCATGCCGACAAAGGTCCCATCCAGAACGACCGCAGGGCCATGAATTTGTACTTGGTGGGCTAGGGAGACGCGGCGGCCGACATAGACACCATAGTTCTGACCATCAACCTCATACAGGTTCTTGGTTACAGGCGTGCCGTTCATCTCCGTTTCCAGGGCGTGAATGACCACGCCATCCTGAACATTGGAGTCGTCGCCGACAAACAGCGGTTGCCCCTCGTCGCCCCGCACCACCGCAGAGGGAGAGACCATGATGTTCTTGCCGAGAATAACATTCCCGATGACGGCGGCCAGCGGGTGGACATAACTGGTGGCATCAATCACAGGTTCCGATGCTTGGCCGCAAAAATCGGTGACGACGTTTTTTTCTATCATTCCTTAAACCTCCAAGTACTCATTTTAGAGTGTTTGCAATGAAAAGCAGGCTTTTACAACTCATTCGATGAAGTCTCGCTTTGATGCTTTTCCAGGCAGAGTCCCACGTTTGAGCAGTGGTATGATTTGCTCACCAAAGTCGTTAAGAAGAAAGCATGGAATGATCGCCAGAATCGCCTGTAAAAACGGCACTTGTTAGGACTCAAGGGGAGCTTGAACGATATGATTTCTTTCCTTGTCTCGCTGGTTCATTTTTACCGACAACATGGCCAGGCCTGAGGCGAAGTCCTCCTTCTGAACAGTGACATCGTCTGGCACGATAAGATTGGCCGACGTAAAGTTCCAGATTCCCTTGATGCCTGAAGCGGTGAGGATGTCGGCAATCTTTTGGGCTTTTTCGGGAGGGACGCAAATGATCGCAATGCGGACCTGGGTTCTTTTCGACAATTCGCCCAGGCGTATCACCGGAAAAACTGGTACTTCACGAAATGATTTCTTGAAAAATTGTGGGTTTTCATCAAACGCCGCTACGATTTTAATGCCGGCATCCTGGAGGTCCTGATTGTTGAGAATGAAATTGCCGATCTTTTCGATGCCGACCAGAAAGGCGTTGAGATCTTTTCCCCATCCCAGAAAATCCTCGATACCTTTTACAAGTTTAGGTATGGAATAGCCAACTCGGGGGATGCCGCTGACCTGTGTCAACTCCAGATCCTTGCGTACCAGGATCGGCTGGACCTGGGTCTTTTCTGCAAGATAAACGGATGAGACATATTCTTCACCATTTTCCAGCAGTTTGCGGAGCAGATGAAGGTAGGTGGGCAAGCGCCTGACAGACGGTAGCTTTTCAACTTTAAGGATAGTTTTTCCCATTAGAACCCTTGATTTGCTCGGTTAGTTTGCAACGGCAGGAAAAGGCTTTGTTTAATGGGCCTATACCTCGAATAAGTGCGCAGCGATTGGGACCTGATAAAAAAGTTTACAGGCATCGGGCTCTCGGGACCTTTCTGGCGACTAGTGTCCCGTTTGGTTAATCGACTCAGTTAATTGACGCCTTCGCTCTTTCTACTGCATCAATGATTGATTTTGCGGTTTTGGTCCACTTGAACGGCTTGGCGGACCTGATGTTATGGACTTTTATAAACCGGTGTATCTCATCACGCAACTCCTTAACGCTGGTAAACACCCCTCGATGGATTGCTCGACGTTCTAATTGTGCAAACCATCCTTCTACAGCATTTAGCCATGAGGCACTGGTTGGCGTGAAGTGCAGAATAAACCGTGGATGTGCTTCCAGCCATTCTTTGACTGCAGGCGTCTTATGAGTACTGCTGTTGTCCAAAATGATGTGCAAATCAAGTCTCTTAGGAGTTGCCCGATTGATCTGGCGAAGAAAATCCAGAAACTCTTTGGCCCTGTGCCGCTTGGTTACTCGGCCAATCACGTTGCCGGTTAGAATGTCAAATGCCGCATATAGACTTGTTGTGCCATTGCGCTTGTAGTCATGGGTACGGCGCTCGATTTGCCCAGGTTTAAGGGGAAGCATTGGCTGTGTGCGATCTAAAGCCTGAATCTGGGTCTTCTCGTCCACCGATAAGATGAGGGCATTATCGGGCGGATTCATATACAGACCGACAACATCTATAACCTTGTCAGCAAAGTCAGGGTCATTACTTATCTTAAAGGTCTGCAACCGATGGGGTTTAAGGTCGGCAGCTTTCCAGATCTGCTGAACTTGCCAAGCGGTGACACCAGCAGCTTTGGCCATGAGGCGAACGCTCCAGTGAGTAGCTTCGCGAGGAATGCATTCTACTGTTAACCGCAAGACTTCTTTGATCGTTTCCACTGAGACCTTCTTAGGCTGTCCGGGCCTCTGTCGATCTTTAAGGCCGGCAAGACCCTGATCCTTAAAGCGTTTGCGCCACCTATAAACGGCGCGAACGCTAGTTTTCAGAGCATCAGCAACTTCATCGGGAGTCTGACCTGCTGCAGTTAATAGAATGATTTTTGCCCGATGAACAAAACTTTGAGCTGTCGTAGGTGATCGAAGCAGGGCCTCGAGTGCCTCACGATCCTCGGCGCCCAATTTGTAGTTTTCATGTGTGCGTGCCATAGGCGGCATTATAACATACGTGCCAATTAACTGACAGGATTAACCGTACGGGACGCTAGGCTGGGTGAAACCATCACAATCTAGGCGATTGCTGTTTTATGGAGACCTTTAATAGTTTCGCTTGTGTTTCGGAATTATATATAGCGTATGTCGACTTGCTTGAGATATTTTTTTTCTAGAACCTTGGCCAACCTTTTTGTGATGTTGCGGCGAATTTCAAGATCCTCGGGATGTCGCGGGTCTTGATGGGCTTCGTTTATTTTTGTGCCGATAATGAACTGTATGTAGTCACTGTCGCGTAACATATTGGCCAGCATCTCCGCCCCGTGGTTTTCTTTCAGAGTATTGCCTTCTTGAAGCAATTGCACGGTATGGGTGAGGGTCAGGATGCCCTCGGTGATCAAATCGACACCCTCCATTCTGCCGATGGGAGGTACGCCTGGGGCTATCGTCTTGAGATCGGTATAAATTTCCTTCCCCTGCTCTCGAGCAATGATTTTGGAAGACGTCCCACCACAGATGATTTTACGGCCTCGGAAGGTTGATAGCAGCCAAGCGTATTCTCGATCATAGTCTTTTTGAAACGGTGGGCCGCTCAATAGGATGGTACGGCGTGGCGTGCGAAAATAAAAGACCGCGGCTGTCATGTCGTCACCGGCCTTGCGCCCCGGTTCCAGGCTTCGCGCTTTTTCGACAACGGCTTTGGCCAGTTTGCGGGCAGACAGGGATGGGGCTTCGTCAATAAGGTCGTGAATGAAGTTTACGCACCCCTGGCGGCGCCAGCCGAGTTTGTACTCCTGGGTGCCGATCCCTGCCTGTGTAATGCCGTCCGACATGAAGATCAAGCGATCCTGAGGCTGGACATCCACCTCGTAGATATGCATTTTACGATTCTGATGCCGTGGCGAGCATATTTCCTTGGATTCAAGATCAACCAGTTTTCCTTCACGAATCAGGATGACCGGCGGATTATCCATCTCGATTATGCGAATTTTTTCGCCAGGCACATAATCGACAATCGAGAAGGTTGCATAGCTGACCTTGCGCACCTGGCAAATAGGCAGCGCGTCCATCATGATTTCGGCGGAGGGGATAATGGCTTTGTTGCTGGCGATGAATTTCATGGCCATGGAGGCGGTCATGTTCGCCAGAATGCCGGCTTTGACCCCATGCCCGAGGCCGTCTGAGAGAACAGCAATGATGCGGTTGAAGCCGGCAGTTTTTTGCATCATGAAGCAGTCGCCGCAGATATCCTCGCCCTCATGGTTGTATTGGAACGATTCAATTTCAACAAAAAATCGATTGTTCATGAAAGCTAACCGTCCTTTTTGTCGGTATCGCTATTTTCCTGTTTGGCCGGGGCAAATCCTTCGGCAAGCGATCGCAGCAGAATTTCGGTGTCGGCCATGTTTTCCCCCAGTTTACAAGCAATTTCCTGAACCGTATTCAGGTTTTTATGGATGACTTCACGGGCCCGCTTGGCGATCATTTCCCGCGGCATTTCATGTGCGGTGATGTCGTTGATGACCGCCCCGACGACCTGGCCGGGATCAATCGGGAAAATGTTGATTTTGTAGATTCGGTCCTCGACACGAAAAGCCTCGAGTTGCAGCGGGTGAGAGCCGTCCAGCACCTGCTTGAAACGATTGTGGAAGGGCAGAATCTGTTTCAGCACGGCCCCTTTCAGGCCGGGGCACATATCGTAGGTTGCGAGAAGGTCTTCGCTGAAAAGTTCAGCAAATTGGCGGTTGCAATCCACCACACACAAATTTTGGTCCACCAGAACGATCGCCGATGGAATCAGGTGCAGCAGGGCATTGGCTTTGCGCTGTGCTTGTCGACGCAGGTAGGACATGCACATGGGGGGTTCGGCATGTCCGGCGAGCATCGCCTCAGCGAATTCCCGACAGGTTTCATAGCCGCAACCACCACAGTTAAGTTCGTCTTCAATTTTTTCTTTTTCAATCCGGCTTAGAGCCAGACGGATTTCATTCTCGCTATAACTGGGGATTTCAAGGGGGCTGTCGCTGACGGATTCGAAGATGTCCTGGCGCGGATTACGGTGAACGGGGCTTTCGGGGATGTCTGCCCGGGAAATAACCTCCTGCCATTGATCAAGGTTTCCTTCACGAGGTTGGGCGCAAGGGCCGTTGATGCAACCACCCCGGCAGGCAAGCAGTTCCATGAAAATCGGTTGCGGCAGGGTTTTGGGTTTGAATCCCGAGAGGACGTGCCGAATGCCTGTAATCCCGGTAATAGTCATATACTGTACATCGGTGGCACCCTGAATCCGCAGGGACTCGATCATGCCTCCCTCAACGGGATAAAGGGCTCCCTCCTGGGAAGTCTCCGGTACGAAATGGTCCTGTTCACCGGGGACCTGAGCAGCGAGGTCGATATGCTCTTCTTCCAGCCATTGCTGCAGGTCGTCGAACGTAATAACGGCGTCCAGCAGCTCCGGATGACGGTCCCCTTCGTTTTTTTTCGCTCCGCAGGGGCCGATAAAAATGATTCGCATGTCATCCCCATATTTTTCTCTGAGCAGCCTGCAGTGAGATAACAGCGGAGACAACACCGTGGTAATGGAGTCGGCTACCGCCGGCAGGTATTTTTGAATATAAGAGACGGCTGCCGGGCAGGCCGAGGAGATGTACAGCTTTTTTTCGCCTTTGGCCAGGTCTGCCGCAACGACGGAGGAAACCTCCTGGGCTCCCAGTGCGGTTTCACTGATACCGGAAAAACCGACCTTGCGCAGAGCTGTAACGATCTGGTCAGAAGTAATGTCGGGGAATTCGCTGACAAACGAAGGAGCCAGCGAGGCAAAGACCTTGTCTTTCGATGCGATCAGTTCCTTGACTTTGTCGAGGTCGTTGCGTACCCGTTTGGCTTTGGCCGGGCATACCCTGACACAACTGCCGCAGGCCACACAATATTCAGGAATAATTTTAGCTTTGCCCTCAGAGATTCGAATAGCTTTTACAGGGCAGTAACGCACGCATTTAGAGCAGTCCTGGCATTCGGTTTCCTGGGTGAAGATGGGCGGTTGATAAGTTTCATCCTGCTTCATGGCGACGGTGTCCTTGGATTCATCAAAGAAATACGATTATCCAATATCCTAAGGGAAATTTCCGGTTGTGTCCGCAAGCGCGTTGCTGCGTATGACGCGGTAAAACCTTTCAGCATGCCATCTTACGTTTGAGGATGGAATCGCGTGGCGAGTCCGCTTGAGCCGGAGTGAACTTTGTGAAACAGAAAAACAGTTTTGCAAAAAGCCATTCCGAAAGCGGCTTTATTTTTCCAACAGGTTTTCTTCAAGAAACCTGTTGATGTCGACTTTGGTGGCCTGAAATAACAATTTGTCGTCTATTTTGATTACCGGTCCTTCAGCGCAGCGGCTTTCGCAGCGACTACCAAGCAAGTCGACCTGGTCCTCGATAGCGTGTTCCGCGATAAACGATTCAATGATATCGAGGAACCTATCGTTGCCGCGGCTGAAACACGAACTGCCCATGCAGATGACAATTTTCTTTTTCATGGACGACCCTGTGAGAAAATATAAATGTCGAAAGAGTTGGACCTTTATCCGATTACTCCGCCCATTATAAGATAATTTTCTACCTAAATAAAGGTAATGTTCAGGACATAACTTATGTTTAATCTTGCAGGAAGGAGTAAATAGAGGATCAAGTTCAAAAGTTGCTGTAAATTCCATCTCGCCTGATTGG
>LGVD01005737.1_pt2 | contig 11661 bp, 11 predicted proteins | sample 469861 | NCBI WGS metagenome assembly LGVD01 (sample SAMN03857201, study PRJNA290197) | marine sediment metagenome | biome: ocean floor; feature: cold seep; material: sediment; isolation source: sample #3730, Push core (PC) 16 from cruise R/V Atlantis leg AT-15-68, Alvin... ... | reverse complement strand
AGTCGTTTTGAAATTGTAATTTATCCCGTCGAGAAAAGCAATTTGCGGGCTGTTTGTTGTCCTTGCGTCAGCTGTGCGGAATTGCCTTCACGGATGTTACCATGGCGGCGCCAAGAGACTGTCGGGATAATTTTTAGTCAGCCGGTTTAGGTTGTTGACCATCGTTGAGTAACGGTGGTAAATTTCTCTGACAAATTCACTGCCGATCAGTGCCTTGAGGGTTGATCGGTTTTCTTTTTTTCAGCATTGACACGACTCGCCCATATATGGAACACGCCAACTTCGTTCATCTGCATCTGCATAGTCAATACAGTCTGCTCGACGGTGCCATCAAACTCGATGATCTGGTCAATCGGGCCAAAGAATATAAAATGCCGGCGGTGGCGGTCACCGATCACGGCAATATGTTCGGTGCGGTTGAATTTTATAGCAAGGCGATGAGCAAAGGCATCAAGCCGATCATCGGTTGCGAGGTCTATGTCGCCCCCGGCTCCCGTTTCACCAAGGGGAATGCCCGTGGTTCTTCGGAGGCTTCTTATCACCTGGTGCTGTTGTGCATGAACCTGGCCGGCTATCGGAATCTCTGCCGGTTGATTTCGATCGCTTACCGGGAAGGATTTTATTACAAGCCGCGCATCGATTGGGAGCTGCTGGCCGAACACAATGAAGGGCTGATTGCCTTGTCGGCGTGCCTTGGTGGAGAGCTGCCGACCCTGATTAATCTTAATCAGCCTGACGAGGCGTTGGAACGGGCCAGGCAGATTGCGCAGATTTTTACCGATAATCGTTTTTATCTGGAGTTACAAGAGAATTATCTGCCGGAACAGGCGAAGGCAAATGCCGGCTTGGTTGCTATCGCCGAAGAGCTGGATCTCCCCTTGGTTGCAACCAACGATTGTCACTATCTGACGCGTGATGACGCTTTTGCCCACGAAGTGCTGCTCTGTATCCAGACCGGCAAAACCATGGATGATCCGAAGCGGATGCGGTTTGCCAACGAGGAGTTTTACGTCAAAACTCCCGACGAAATGATCGCCCTGTTCAAGGATTATCCAGACGCAATTGCCAATACCGTCAAAATTGCCGAGCGCTGTAACCTGGAACTCGATTTCAATACTTACCACTTCCCCCAGTATGAAAAGCCGACCGACAAAACTCTTGATGAAGTTTTGCAGGAACAGAGCGAGGCGGGGCTGGAGGAGCGTCTCGATGAGATCCGCAAACTGCGCAAACTGAGCGATGAAGAGGTGCAGGTTTATCATGACCGTTTGGCTGAGGAGTTGGCTTGTATCAAGAGCATGGGCTTCCCCGGCTATTTCCTGATCGTTGCTGATTTTATCAACTGGGGCAAGGGCCATGATATCCCGGTCGGACCCGGACGGGGGTCGGCTGCCGGTTCGTTGGTTGCTTATGCTATCCGTATCACCGATATAGATCCCATTCCCTACAACCTGCTGTTTGAACGTTTTCTCAACCCGGAACGGATTTCGATGCCCGATATCGACGTGGATTTCTGTATCTATGGTCGTGAGGAGGTGATCAANNCTGCGCGATGTCGGTCGGGCACTGAATATCCCGTACGGTGAGGTTGACAAGATCGCCAAGCTGGTTCCCGGTGTCCTCGGCATTACCCTCAAACAGGCGATCAGTCAGGAACCGAAGCTCAAAGAGCTGATTGACAAAGACCGGAAAATCGCCGAGCTGGTCAAGATTTCCCTGGCGCTTGAAGGATTGACTCGCCATGCTTCGACCCATGCAGCCGGAGTCGTGGTGACGCCGAAACCGTTACCGGAATATCTGCCCCTTTATATCGATCCCAAGTCGGGCGGCCAGGTCACTCAGTACCCGATGAGTTACGTCGAGAAGATCGGTCTGGTCAAGTTTGACTTCCTCGGTCTGAAAACCCTGACCGTCATCGAAAATGCGGTTCGGTTGATTCGTGAGGGGAAAGATTCCAATTTCGATCTCAAGCGGGTACGAGATGACGACCGCGAAACCTACGAATTGCTCTCCCGTGGTGAAACCACCGGGGTGTTCCAGCTTGAATCCTCGGGGATGAAAGAGTACCTGGTGAAGCTTAAGCCGGGCTGTTTTGAAGATCTGATCGCCATGGTGGCCCTCTATCGACCGGGCCCGCTTGGATCCGGAATGGTTGATTCCTTCATTAAACGCAAACATGGCCAAGAACAGTTCAAGTATGATTTTCCGCAGTTGGAGCCGATTCTCAAGGATACCTACGGGGTTATCGTTTATCAGGAACAGGTCATGCTGATTGCCCAGATTCTGGGTAATTACAGTCTCGGAACTGCTGATTTACTGCGTCGAGCGATGGGTAAGAAAAAGCCTGAGGAAATGGCCAAGCAGAAGAAACTTTTCCTGGCCGGGGCCGAGGAAAACAAACTGGATCTGAAGAAAGCTGAAGCCATCTTTGATTTGATGGAAAAATTTGCCGCCTATGGTTTCAATAAGTCCCACTCGGCAGCTTATGCCCTTATCGCTTATCAGACAGCCTACCTTAAGGCGCATTATCCGGTGGAGTTTATGGCTGCGCTGCTGACCGAGGATATGGAAAACACCGACAAGGTCATCAAAAATATCAGTGAAGTGCGCTCCATGGGCATTGAAATTCATCCACCGGATATCAATGCTTCGGATCGTTCTTTCACCGTGTCGGCTGAGTCGATGCGCTTTGGCCTCGGCGCGGTCAAGGGGGTCGGTTCCGCGGCTCTCGATTCGATTCGTGAGGTTCGCTGTGACAAGCCGTTCAGCTCGTTACAGGATTTTTGCGAGCGGGTCGACCTGCGTAAGGTGAATAAAAAAGTTGTCGAGGCGCTGATCAAGTGTGGAGCCTTCGACACTCTCGGCGGCAACCGTGCCCAGTTCATGGCCGGGTTTGAAGAGGCGATGGAGGTTGGCCAGCGGTTGCAGCGGGAACAGCAGTCCGGACAGGATTCTCTTTTCGGCAGCAGTGAGATTGTCTCGGTGGGCGGGAACGGCTATGGTGCGTTGCCGGAAGTCGGCGAATGGGATGAGAAGACCCTCCTCAGTTATGAAAAGGAGGCACTCGGCTTTTATGTCACCGGTCATCCGCTGGCCAGCTATAGCGATTCGATCAAACGTTTTACGACCTGTGACACCGCCGGCCTTACCGAACGTACCGATAAAGAGCAGGTACGGGTCTGCGGCATTGTTTCCGGAATCAAGGAACTGATGACCAAAAAGGGTGACCGGATGGCGTTCGTCACCTTGGAAGATTTGAGCGGCTCTGTTGAGCTGGTGGTCTTCCCGGAAACCTATATGGTCGCTATGGATCTGCTGAAGGGGGAAGAACCCCTGCTGGTGAGTGGTGAACTTGATGTTGGTGAGGAATCCTGTAAAATGCTCGCCAACGAAGTTTCGTTGTTGCGGGATGTCAAAGAGACGATGACCGAGCGGATTCATATTCGCCTGACCACGCCGGGGCTGGACGAAATGCAGATGCGTCAGTTAAAGACGCTTGTGCAACGATATCGCGGCAACTGTGAGGTCAAATTGCACATTGTTATTCCGAATCGGAGTGAAACTATCATCGGTCTTCCGGAACAGCTGAAAATGGTCGCCTCCGACGAGGCCATGGCGGATGTGGAACAGATTTTCGGCTATAATGTCATGAATTTTGAGTAACCTCCGGGCTACCCGGGAGCAATGTCCGAGAGCGGACAGGGAGTCAAAAAATGAATCACTATCTCGATTTTGAAAAACCAATCGCCGAGCTTGAGATCAAAATCGGCGAACTGCGCGAATACTCGACCGACAGTGTCGATTTCTCCAGCGAGATCAAAAAGCTGGAAAAGAAAGCAGATAAGCTGAAAACGGAGATCTATGCCAATCTGAGTCGCTGGCAGCGGACTCAACTGGCACGTCATGCCAATCGTCCCTATACTCTCGATTATATCGAGCATATCTTTACGGATTTTTTCGAGGTACACGGCGATCGCAACTTTCGCGATGACCCGGCACTGATTTGCGGTTTTGCCAAAATCGATGGCAAACCCTGCTGCGTCATCGGACACCAGAAGGGGCGTAACACCAAGGAGAAGGTTCACCGCAATTTCGGCATGCCGAACCCGGAAGGTTACCGTAAAGCGCTACGAGTCATGCAAATGGCTGATCAGTTCGGTCTGCCGATCTTTACTTTTGTCGATACTCCGGGGGCCTTCCCCGGTATCGGCGCCGAGGAGCGCGGCCAGGCCGAAGCGATTGCCCGCAACTTGCGTGAGATGGCCATGCTGAAGGTGCCGGTTATCGTGACCGTCACCGGTGAAGGCGGATCTGGCGGCGCCCTGGCGATTGCCGTCGGCAACCGGGTGCTGATGATGCAGTATTCGGTGTATGCGGTCATCTCTCCGGAAGGTTGTGCGGCAATCCTTTGGAATGATGGCGCCAAGGGACCGCAGGCCGCTGAGGCCCTGAAGCTGACCGCCCAGGATGTCGACAGCCTGGGGACCGTCATTGATGACGTGATCCCTGAGCCGGTCGGTGGTGCTCACCAGGATCACAAGTCAGCAGCGGCCTTTTTGAAAGAGTCCCTGTTGAAACATCTGCTGGAATTGGAAGAGCTGTCTCCGGATGAGTTGATTGAGCAGCGTTATCAGCGCTTTCGGGCCATGTCCGAGATCGAAAAACCGGAAGATTAGGTCGCAGATGTTGCTTTTACGCTTACTGCAATGCGTGGCTGTGCTTGTTTTTGTGCCATTGTTGGCAAGTTGCGGAGGCGGGCATACGACACGGGTTATTGAAACCCCGGAGACCCGGGAACTGAAGGGCTGGCAAAAACCGTACGAAGTTGATGGCCGACGCTACCAGCCGTTGCGGGATCATCAGGGCTTTCAGCAGCGTGGCATTGCCAGTTGGTATGGGCGCAAGTTTCATGGGCGTAAAACCAGTAACGGTGAGATTTACAACATGTACGCCTTGACGGCTGCGCACAAGACTTTGCCGCTTGGCGTTTACGTCCGGGTGACCCACCTGCAGAACGGTCGCTCGGTGGTTGTTCGGGTGAATGATCGTGGGCCTTTTGTTGCCGGCAGAATTATCGATCTTTCTTATGTCGGTGCACAACGGTTGGGGATCGTTGATGCGGGAACAGCCATGGTTCAGGTCCAGGCCCTCGGTTATCAGCAGACCGATCGCGGGCAGGTCAGCTATCGGCCGCCATCCAGTTACGATATCGGTCACTTTTCCGTCCAGGTTGGGGCCTTCTCGGTCGCAGACAACGCCTATCGTCTGGCGACCCGGCTGCGGAGTCGTTCCGGTAAAGCGGACGTGCAAACAGCGGTGATCAACGGTCGACAGATGTACCGGGTTAGAGCCGGAGAATATCGCTCTCTGGAACGGGCGGAAAAGGCTGTTCTCGATTTCATTGCTGGAGGATTTTCAGGAAGTTTTGTCGTCGCCTTCGATTGAATTGCGACGCCATCTCATGACTTTTTGCGAGGGCATTTTCTTTGAGTGCAATAGCTTTTTTTCTGTAGGCAAATGGGCAGAAAATTTCTGTCAATATGCTTTAAGTTGTTGAAAATAAAAAATAGTTACTGATAAGATACTGTTTTTTATTTAAAGTATTAAAAGACTTGCTTTTTTGCTGTTGTCCTGCTAGCGTTCCGTTGTCTCAGAACCAGTTTGTGTAGATTTTGTACTGAACAAGGCAAATAGAACCGCACAGACCGAACGGGCTGGGCGGTTTTTTTATGGCTTGCAGTTATTATCTGCACCACGACAACTCCCGCAGGGGACCAAGTAAGGAGAAAAGAACATGGCAGAAGGTACCGTCAAGTGGTTTAACGATTCCAAAGGTTTTGGTTTCATCGAGCAGGACAATGGTCCTGATGTATTCGCTCACTTCTCAGCAATCAGCGGCGATGGTTTCAAGTCTTTGGCTGAAGGCATGCGCGTCAGCTTTGACGTTGTAGAAGGCCAAAAGGGCCCTCAGGCAAGCGATATCACTAAGCTCTAAGATCGCTTGACAGTTTGTAGCGATACCGGCCCCGCGGAAAACCGCGGGGCTTTTTTTGTGTCCGGCAGGATATTAACCCCGTTTTCCATTATAATGTCCAGTATCAGCCCACTGACGAGGAAACGATGGATCTGTACCAACGTAAGCAAATTCTTGATGTTATTGAGACGCTTTCCAGCGATTATCTGCAGGGCAAGGTAAGAGCGATTCGCTTAGCGGTCATCTGCCTGTTATCGGGTGGTCATCTATTATTGGAGGATATCCCCGGGCTGGGTAAAACCAGTTTGGCTCTGGCCCTGTCAGGTATTCTCGCTCTTGATTTCGGTCGCATCCAGTGTACCAGTGACCTCTTGCCGTCCGATATCACCGGGCTCTCGATTTTTGACCGACAAAAGAGCCAGTTTCGTTTTGTCAAGGGGCCGATTTTCAATAACCTGGTCCTGCTTGACGAAGTCAACCGAGCGATGCCGAAAACCCAGAGTGCCCTGCTTGAAGCGATGGAGGAACGACGGGTTACGGTCGAGGGGGTGACCTATCAATTGCCGGAACCTTTTCTGGTCATTGCCACCCAGAATCCGGCCGAACAGGTTGGTACCTTTCCCCTTCCCGAATCGCAACTGGATCGTTTTTTAATCACCACGGGGATCGGTTATCCGCCACCGGACCTGGAGAAAAAGATCATTCAGCGAGGCAGTGTTCGTGAAGAATTGGAGACGATTCGACCACTGTTGGAGCGGGAGAAGATCCTGCAAACGTCCCGGTTTATTCGTGAAGAAATTCAACTGGGCAGCAAGGTCACCGATTATATTTATGCGTTGATCGAGAGCAGTCGTTCCCATCCACAAGTTTTTTCCGGGATTTCTACCCGGGGAGGGTTAAGCTTGGCCGCAGCCGCTCGAGCTGAAGCTTATCTTGAGGGACGAGATTATGTCGTTCCGGAAGATGTTCAGAGGATCGCAGTTCCGGTGGTGGCTCATCGTTTGGTTCTACGTCCCGAATATCAGACTGTACGTAAAGAAGAGGTGTTCCGATCGCTGCTCGCAGAAATCCCCGTTCCCATGGTTTAAAACTGACCCGGGCCGGAATCCTGTATATTGCCATCACCCTGTTGTTTGGGTTCGCGGCGGTCAATACCGGGAATAATCTGCTTTATCTCCTGGTGTCGGCTTTACTCGGATTTATGGCCGTTTCCGGACTGCTTGGTCAGCGGAATCTTCAGCGGCTAAGTGTGCATGTTTTCCCGCCCCGTGAAGTTTTTTCCGGAAATTCAGCAACTTATGATGTTGAACTCAATAACCACCGGCGCTGGTTGCCTGCTTTTCTGATGAGGGTTGAAATTGGTGCCGAGGGGGTCTTGTTCCCGTTGCTGGCTGCTCAGGAAAGTTCTCGTCAAACCCTTTTGCTGATTTTTTCTGAGCGCGGTTTCCAATCCTTGCCGGCCGTGCGCATAACCTCCTGTTTCCCCATCAATTTTTTTGTTCGTTCCAAAAATCTCGAAATTAAACAGCAGGTATTGGTGTTTCCCAGACCACAGATTGCAATCCTCGCATCCGGGGCAGGGGATCATCACCGGGTCGGGCATGATGAGCTGACACAACCTGGAATCGATGGTGAATTACGGAGTATTGATAATTATCAAGAGACGGATCCGTTGAAATCGATTCACTGGAAGCTCTCCGCTCGTCATGATGAGTTCAAGGTGAAGCGGCAAAATCGTTTTGCTGCTCCCTCGACTTTGCTGGATCTGCAAGGTTTTGACGGACCCCTGGAAGAGCGTCTGGGGAAGTGTACATTCCTGGTCGACCAGTTGGTTCGACAGCAGCAGGCGGTTGGTTTGCGACTTGATCGCCGGCTGATACTGCCAGGGCAGGGCGCTGCTCACAGATATAAACTTTTAACCGAGTTGGCGCTTTATGGTCAGCGTTGAGCGAATTTTACAACTGCTGGTTTACCTGTCGGCAATCGTCGGGCTGTTGCCTGTGCTGGCTTTTCTCGATGGGTGGGTTCTGGCAATTCTCGTGCTGGCTTTTATTGTCGGGATCAGCGGAGAGCGTCAGGGGCGGTACCTGTTGGGCGATCGATTGGCAACCGGACTGTCTATCGCATTTTTTTCATTTTTTCTTATGCAGGTGTCCCTGTCAAACCTGGTTGAACCGCTGATTCAGATGCTTTGTCTCCTGCTGGCGGTCCGCCTGGCAACAGAAAAATCACCTCGACATGTTCTCCAATTATTCCTGCTGGCGACCATTGTGTTGGCCTCCTCCTCAATGCTGACTCTCGATATTGCGTACCTGTTTTATTTGGTACTCATTGTTCTGCTGCTGACCATCGGTCTGGTTTTGCTCAGTTTTTATGCGGCAGAACCGCAGCTTCGTTTCAATCGACGGCAATGGATCATGCTGTTGAAAGTTACGGTGCTTTTGCCGGTCGGATCATTGCTGCTGATGTTGGTCTTTTTTGTGGTTCTGCCGCGAACTCAGCTGCCGTTGTGGAATTTTCTGAACCCGAAGCCTGTGGCGAGTATCGGCATGGCCGATCAGGTTCGTCCCGGTTCCTTTGCCGAATTGGCCGAAAGTGGGCAAATTGCTTTTCGTGCCGAAACTGACCGCCTGCCTGATCATGACATTTATTGGCGGGGGATTGTTTTAAACCGACTGGAAGGACAGGTCTGGAAACGTGTGCCGGAGTTGGCAGAAGAAAAACTTCTTGCCGATCCGGCATCGGAAACACGGGTGACCATTTATGCGACACCGAAAGCGGACCGCTACCTGGTCACCCTGGATACCCCCCGTTCAGTCGCCGGAATAAAACACGATTTAGCTGCAGACGGGGTGGTGACCGGGCGTTGGCGGGATGCGCAGAAAATCCGCTATCAGGTGCGTGCTCAGTATGCTGCTCACAGTCGACAACTCGGCCCGATTGACAAGTACCTGCAGCTGCCGGAGAAAATTTCACAGCGGCTACAGGCAGTCGCTGAACAACTCGTTCAAGGAGAAACTTATGGTGAAAAAATAGCGCTGCTGGAAACTTTTTTTCGGCAACAACAACTGAGTTATGCAAACACTCGGCTGCCGCGGACCGACGATCCGGTCGATACTTTTTTGTTTGTAAGTAAACGCGGTTACTGTGAGTATTTTGCTTCATCATTCGCTTTGTTGTTGCGGCTTGCAGGGGTTCCCTCACGTCTGGTCGGAGGCTATCTGAGCGGTGAATATAATCATTTAGGCGGCTACTATCTGGTGGGGGAAAATGCTGCTCACGTCTGGGTCGAGGCCCTTGATGATGAGGGTCTTTGGCAGCGAATTGATCCAAGTCGTCTGGCTGTCAATGCTGATTTGGCCCTGTTTCAGCAGAATCGTCAAGCTCTGGATTCTCTCAGAGCATTCAATGATGCGCTGTTGCATTACTGGAGTCGTGTTGTCCTCAACTATGATTTGCGACAGCAATTCGGCACGCTGCGTCAAGTTGCCGTCCGGGTTCGCGATTTGCGAAAGATTGACCTCCGCTTTTTGCCCTCTCTGCTTTGGTCGGGTGCGATTTTCGGCGTCTTCGCAGTGTTGTTTTTATACTGGAACAAAAGCACCCGGGCGGGACGACTGCTGCGGGCTTATCGCAAGCAGGTGGCAAAGTGCTGCGGTCTTAAAAGTCTGCCTGAAAAACTCGGATTGTTTGCGTTGGCTCGTTTGGCCAATGAGCCGTTATGCCATGAATTTTCCATGATCTACGGCGGAGCTATTTACCGTGACCGTGATTTGTCTGTTGCCGAATATCGACAGTTGCGCGCTATTATTTCCAGATTACGTCGGCAAAGAATTGCTATTCGGGTTGCATTGTCCGATGCGCTTGAGGATAATGGTTCTTCAGGGTGTTGATCGTTATGTTTCAATAAGGAGAATAGAAAATGCCATATGTGCAGGTGAATATTACCAAGGGTGCGACCAACGAACAAAAAGCCGAGTTGGTTGAGGGGATTACCGATCTTCTGGTGTCGGTTCTTAATAAAAACCCGACATCAACCCAAGTCATTATCAACGAATTTGAAACAGACTGTTGGGGGATTGCCGGCCGTTCCGTGAAAAAGTTACGTGCTGAAGGTAAAACAGCGGCCATTTCAAAAAAATAACTGTTGGCTGATTTGATGGTGGATTTAATCGCGATAGAAGGGTTTTGTTGCTAATGTCAAATCCAGGAGAGTTTTTGCAGGCCTGTGCCGATGGCAAAATCTGGCTGTTTTGCACCAAATGTAATGAAGTAAGAAATATTAATGATGTCGAACATCTCGACTGTATCGGTAATGAAAGTTATTGGGGTCCTGAACCCTGGTGGCATGATACACGGGTTTTTAAATGCAAAGAATGCGGGACCCAGCAGACCTCAGCAATAGAATACGTGCCCTGAGGTTCTGCCCGTTAAATGCGCAAGGGAGTGGATGGCCGATCCGTCTTACTTCCGCTTTTTCTCCCCGGAACGGTACTCGGCTAAAAAATCTTTTTTAAATGCCGGGTAATCGCCTGCCTCAATTGCTGTACGCGCCCCCGCGACCATGTTCAGGTAAAAGCGCACGTTGTGAATCGCGGCGAGGGTTGCCGAGAGGATTTCGTTGGCATTGTACAGGTGGTGCAGGTAGGCTCGAGAGAAATTTTTACAGCAGTAGCAATCGCAGGATGGATCGACCGGGTAGAAGTCACGCCGGAAATTTTTGTTGGTCAGACGGATCTTGCCACGTTTGGTAAAGAGCGTTGCGCTACGTGCGTAGCGGGTCGGGATGACACAGTCGAACATATCCATGCCGCGTTCAATCGATTCGAGAATGTCTTCCGGCAGGCCGACCCCCATCAGGTAACGCGGCTTGTTCTTCGGCATGAACGGCTCGGTATAGTCGACCACCTTTTTCAACAACTCCAACCCTTCACCGACACTGACCCCGCCGATGGCGTAGCCGGGGAAATCCATTGCCGTTAAAGTCTCTGCGCACTCGCGCCGCAGATCATCATAAACACTCCCCTGAACAATGCTGAACAGCGCTTGATCCTTGCGGCGGTGGTGTTCCAGACAACTTTCTGCCCAGCGGATGGTTTTTTTGATCGATTTGGCTGCATAATCGTGGCTGGAGGGGTAGGGGATACATTCGTCAAAGGCCATGATGATGTCGGCACCCAGGTCGTTCTCGATCTGCATCGCTTCCTTCGGGCCAAGAAAAATCTCTTCACCGGTCAGCTCATGGCGAAAGTGCACGCCATCTTCACCGATCCGTTTTTTCGGCAGGGAAAAAACCTGGAAGCCGCCACTGTCGGTCAGAATCGGCTTGTTCCAGTTCATGAATTTGTGCAGCCCGCCCGCTTTTTTGATCAGTCCTTCCCCCGGCTTCAAGTGCAGGTGGTAGGTATTGGAGAGGATAATCTGTGCTTCGGTTTCTTCAACTTGGGCGGGGGTCATCGCTTTCAGCGCACCGTGGGTTCCGACCGGCATGAAGATCGGTGTTTCGATGCTGCCGTGCGGGGTTTGCAACCGCCCGCGACGGGCACGGCTTTTCGGGTCTTCTTTGAGCAGCGTGAACTGAAACATTCGGTTGTTCTCCCTGGTGGCTTGCTTTAGGATACGAAGCGCTAGGAGGCTGTCCGAAAATACAAGAACCTACTGCGAAACCGTCTGATCGGTTCATATTT
>LGVD01009471.1_pt2 | contig 11740 bp, 10 predicted proteins | sample 469861 | NCBI WGS metagenome assembly LGVD01 (sample SAMN03857201, study PRJNA290197) | marine sediment metagenome | biome: ocean floor; feature: cold seep; material: sediment; isolation source: sample #3730, Push core (PC) 16 from cruise R/V Atlantis leg AT-15-68, Alvin... ... | reverse complement strand
TCGCGAAAGACCGTCAACCCCTCCTTAAGACTCAGTTGAAACCAGTCCCTACAAGTCACCCTATTGCCGGTCCAGTTGTGAAAATATTCGTGGGCGATGACCTCTTCTATGGCTTGAAAATCGGCGTCGGTGGCGGTTTCTGGGTGCGCCAGCACATACTTGGAGTTAAAGATATTCAGCCCCTTGTTCTCCATAGCCCCCATGTTGAAATCATCCACCGCAACGATCATAAAAATATCCAGATCATATTCCAGGCCATAGGTCTCCTCGTCCCAGCGCATAGCCTTTTTTAGAGCCTGCATAGCAGGGTCGCACTTGCCGAGGTTGTGTTTTTCAACGTAGATTTGCAGCGTCACCTCCCGACCGGAGCAGGTGGTGAAACGGTCCTCCACACAGCCGAGATCGCCACCGACCAATGCAAAAAGGTAACTGGGCTTGGCAAAGGGGTCCTGCCATGTGGCCGAATGACGACCATCGGCAAGAGTCTGCCGCTCTATACAGTTGCCATTGGACAGCAGCACCGGATAACGTTGCCTATCCGCGACGATGGTCGTGGTGAAACGGCTCATGACATCAGGTCGATCGGGAAAATAGGTAATCTTGCGAAAACCTTCCGCTTCGCACTGGGTGCAAAAGATGCTGCCGGAACAGTAGAGTCCTTCCAAGGCGGTATTATCTTGGGGCCGAAGGATAACGGTCGTTTCGAGGATAAAGGTCTCGGGTACCTTGTGGATGGTGAGCCCTTCATCGTCACAGGCATAGTCGTCGACAGACAACGGCCGCTCATCGAGCCGCAGCTGTTCGAGCTGCAGGTCTACCCCGTCAAGTACCAGCGGCTGTTCTGTACTCACCCCTGGCTAGCGTCGCAAGGCCAAGCGGCTGACAACCCGGGTGGTTTCTTCCCCGAGTTCAAAACACAATTCGATCGTATCGACCCGATAAGCCGGTGGCGCGTAGTCTTTTAGATAGATGGTGCCTGCTCGCTTGGACATCGGTAGTTGGCTCCTGTCTGGCAAAACATCGGATCGTTAAAAACACGCGATATAAGGATTCAGCCGCTAGGTACCGGCAAAGTTGTGCGGTCTTTTCCTTTGAACAAAAACGCCCGGGAAATCTACCTCCCGGGCGGTGTGCTTGCCAACAACGGTTGATCAGGTCAAGCTGACCGCGGCTCGCTCAAGCCTCGCCAGGGTCATCTCCTTGCCCATCACCGCCATAACCTGGCAGATACTGGGACTGACCGTGTTGCCGGTAAGTGCTACCCGCAAAGGCTGGGCGATCTTACCGAATTTCAAGCCGGTACCTTCCATCACCTTGCCGAGGGCTTCTTCAATAGGTTCGGCCTGCCAGTCGTCGAGAGCCCCGAGGTGCTCCAAGGTAGCGACAAAGACCCCTTGCTGGGCTTCGGTGAGGAATTTAGCCGCTGCCTTGGGATCGAATTCGACCTCACTGCAATAATAATAAGCGGCCTGTTCCGCCATCTCGACCATGGTCTTGCAACGCTCCTGCAGGGTTTTCACAACATCTGCAGTCAGCGGACCACCATCACAGTTGACTCCCTGAACAGCCAGGTATTCTTGCAGCAATTCACCCAAACGTTGCGGATCGCCGGTTTTGATGTAATGCGCATTAAGCCACAACAGTTTCTCCGGATTGAAGACCCCGGCCGAGCGGCCGACATTATCGAGGCTGAATTTCTCGATTAATTCATCCATGGAGAAAATTTCCTGGTCGCCAAAGGACCAGCCCAACCGCACCAGATAATTGACCATCGCCTCCGGCAGGTAGCCGAGGTCCCGATAGGCCATCACCGAAGTGGCGCCATGACGTTTGGATAGGCGCTTCTGATCGGCTCCAAGGATCATCGGCACATGGGCGAATTCTGGCACCGCATAGCCGAGAGCCTGGTAGAGCAAAATCTGCCGGGGCGTATTGTTGATATGATCGTCACCGCGGATCACCAGGTTGATGTCCATTTCGGCATCGTCGATCACCACGACCAAATTGTAGGTTGGTGTGCCGTCGGTGCGCTGCACGATCAGGTCATCCAGTTCCTCATTTTGAAAGGTAATGGTGCCCTTGATGCGATCGTTGAAGCTGGTCGCTCCTTCTTGCGGCGCACGAAAGCGAACCACAAAGGGACGGTCGACCGGAACATCCTGCCGCGTACGACAAGTGCCATCGTATTTAGGCTTACGTTTTTCCTGCTCGGCGAGCTTGCGCTTGGCGTCGAGCTCTTCTGCGGTGCAGTAGCAGCGATAAGCATGACCGGAAGCAATCAACTGCTCCACCTTGGTCCGATACAGATCGAAGCGTTGAGACTGATAGTAAGGACCCTCGTCGCAACTCAGGCCGAGCCAGCTCATGGCCTGCAAAATAGCATCGACCGACTCTTCAGTGGAGCGGGCGACATCGGTATCCTCGATGCGCAGCACGAAGCAGCCCTGTTCTTTGCGGGCCAGCAGATAGTTAAACAGCGCCGTGCGGGCACCGCCGATATGCAAATAGCCCGTCGGGCTGGGGGCAAAACGAACGCGCAATTGAGACATGCTTTACTCCTGGGACAAGGGAGGAAACGGTTCATAAGACAGGGGGCCGCCCTAAGGCAACCCCCGATTTATACTGGAACAAGCGGTTATTGACAAGGCTTTTCGGGTGTCTGACAAGGGGCAGAAAACACCTTGATGTGCCACACAACTGGTGTCTCAGGTGATAACCACTCCGGCATAGCCTACGACCTCAGCATTGTCACCGGTGGTCTCACCGGAGTTGCCGTAGCGCACCAGAGTGCCCTTTCGTGCCCCGAGTTCCCTGGCGGCGGCGAGCATAACTACGGTGGGCACCACACCGCACATACTGATGCCCTCGCCCATCACCAACCGGTAGAGGCCTTCAGCGTCAAGGGCCAGAACCCTTTCCAGAGCCTTCATGTCGCGCAGGCGAGCGGAATCGGCCGATTCAAAATGGGTCATATCGGAGCTGGCTACCAGTAAAGTCCGCTCAGGTTGCGCTGCCAGCAGCCGACCTAGACAGTGACCGAAATCGAGCAACTGTTGCAGAGGCGCATGACCGAGGCACACCGGAACCAGTCGTGCCTGAGGAGCCTTTATCTGAATGAAGGGGACCTGAACTTCTAGAGAGTGCTCGTAACGATGAGCCAATTCATCAGCGGTCGCCTCACCGCAACCGGCTATAATTTGCTCGGCCAAACAGCTGTCTATAGGAATATCCCCCAATGGGGTCTGCCAACTGCCGCCCGGATAGACCGCCTGTTTAGCCCCGTACCCGGTGTGGTTAGGTCCGAGGAGCACGACACGGTCGGGAACCTGCACGCGGCCAAAGGTCTGACCGGCAATGGCTCCGGAATAGACATAACCGGCATGAGGCACCATGATGCCGATAGCCTGTTGAGGCTCAAGTTTCTGTTGTAAAAAATTGCTGACCTGTTCGCGCAACGCCTCTTTTTGGCCGGCATAAAATTGCCCAGCCACAGCTGCCGCTCTGTGCATCTGTTCCTCCCGGCATCGTCCTGCTATCAGCGGAAAGCACCACGCCTACCACTCTTTAATTATCTTAACACCCCTTGAGCCATGGGCCAACCGGGTGCTTCCAGCGGAGGCAGGAGTAATTCAGTAACAGGCAGCCTGGAGCAACAAAAAAAAGCCAGCTCGAAAGCTGGCTTTTCTTATTATTTGGAGGCCCCGACCAGATTCGAACTGGTGATGGAGGTTTTGCAGACCTCTGCCTTACCACTTGGCGACGGGGCCCTTAGAGAAATATTGTGGCTCCTCAAGAGCCCGGTATTGATATCAAATCACCTTCCGGGTGTCAAGAGGAAAACTCCTCGACGAAGCAAAAATCAGGAGCCGGGATGAACGCTCTCCAGCAGTTGCGGATACTGATGCTGCTGGTAAGGCACCTCATAAAAAAGATTGCGCAATACCTTATGCATCGGGCTGCTCAAGGAAGCGTAAAGCTCGTTTTTAAGTCGGCTATAGCGATAGCCCGAAACTTCCCTAAGAATTCCCTGAATTTTTGCGAACTGAGCTGCCGGTATAGTCTCGCCTATCTGCGGATCAAGAGCGATAACCCCTTCACTGAAATCGGCCTGGCCGAGAGCCAGCATCAGCCGTTCAAGAAATTCCGCTGAGGTTTGGTTTTCTACCGTCTGCAACACACGGTTCATAGCCAGAGCCTTGCGATACATACCCTCTTCGGTACCTCCGGCCTCCTGAATAAAGTTAACCAGGGAATAGGCATTGGCCATGACCTGAGGGATTTCCTCGTATATATGGTTAACAATAGCGGCATAGTCGCCGGAATTATCGGCCGATGCGTTATGATCGACAGCCGAATCCTGCAACCGCTGCCCAATCTGGCTGGTGTAGCGGAAGTAATCTTCAACCAGGCCATCCTGATTAGCCTGATAGGCCAGTTGCAGGATGCCGACAATATCGAGGGGAAAGATTTCCACCGCCTGCAGTTGATAAGCAAAAAAGAGTTCGCTAGCCTGAGAGCCCGTCGAATAGTCGCCCAGTTTACGATAGAGGTCGGCCAACTCACCCGCAGCAAAAGCGGCCAGGAAATAGGCATTGTCCGGTACGATATCGGCATCGCTACGGGCATGTTGTTCAAACAGGGCCAGATATTTCAGCAGCGGACTTTCGGCGGGAAAGATATGCCCATGCAGGACCGCCTGACGAGTCCCCTCATAATAACCGGACAGCATAATGCCCAGCTTGGCCGTAGAATCCCACAGTTTGTGCATGGCGGCCAGATAGTTATTGTATTCATAGAAACCGGCCAAGGTATATCCCCCCCGGCGAACCCGCGGATCAGCCAGTTCGTTATAAAGGTCGATGGCCTGATCCAGTTGACGGTCAGCCGCGGAGGGCAGTTCGCCGAAGAAAGGCTGCTTGGTTAATGGATCGTCGCGATCACTGAGGCGCCGCGTAACGTAGGTGGAAAAGCCCATGTGCTGACTGAGCACGGCCGCCTTACCCTTGCGGCTGTCAGCCCACTGCCAGGCCAGGCGATAAAAGGAGTCGGCCCGCTGGTATTTAGCGACCAGCAACTCGGGATTCTGTTCACCCTCAAAAGCATTGCGGCTGGCGATAGCTTCGAGAAAGGCTACGGCGAAGTTGAGGTTGTAATTATCGGAGTTCAGACCCCGCATCCGCTCCACCGTCGCTTCGACTACGGTCTTATAACCATTTTCGACGGTCAGCTTGTCATTAATGGACAAAACGATCACCCCGAGGGAGGACAACCCGGGAATCTGCTCTTCGATAATGGCCCGGCGGATGATCAGATGAGCCACGTTTTCATAGAGATAGGGCAGGCTTTTGACGAAGCCGGCCTTGCCTATCTCTCGCTGAATGCGCAGGTTGTCGACTTCCAGCTTCAGCACCACATTCTGCCAAAGGTCGTACACGGCATTGCTGAAGCCCTTGGCATCCTGAGCCAGCATCTGCCGGTAAGCCGTGTACAGGTGCAGCCAGAAAGCCACATCGGCCTGCTGCGCCTTGCCCGACAGGATCCCCATCACGGCCTGAGCGTTTTCCAACTGCAACTCGTCGCCGCTGGTCAAAAACAGACAGAACTCGGCCAACGAAAGATGATAATACTTCTTCCATTGCTGACCACCTCCAGCCCCTTGGGCATCGACACGATCCTCGGCTCCGGTTTCAATCTGCAGCTCCTGACGCAACTGGTCGCGATAACCTTCCAGGGTCTGCCCATATTCGGTGCCCTTCTCCGTCAGCAACTGTTGCAGGTCCTCCTGAGGGTACCAGCTGAAACGATAGGTTACATCGAGCAGGTTATCCCATTGCCCCCCTGTCGTTTGGGACATGCCCAGCGTGGGAACCAGACAAACAAACAGCATCATCAATACCAATCTGAACAATTTCATAGGCTTCCTCACTATTTGGAATGGTTGATACATTCAATAGCTGAAAGTAACGCGGCACATTTATCGGCAAATTCGCGCGGATTGTAGATCCGCATCTGTACGGTTTGCCCGGTCTCAACATAATCGATGTAAAATTTCATCTCGCCACAGGGGAACTCTCCACCAACATCAAGTCGAATGGCCAGCTCTGTGCGCAATCGGTCCTCTTCGCTCTGATCAACACAGGCTCCGAGTTGATTAAGACTGATGAAAAGATTCGGATCTGGAATCGCTTCACCCTCTCCGACAAAATTGACCGAACTGTCGGGAGGGCCGCTGCCTGCGGCACTATCCATAGAGCGTGAAACCGCTGTCACACCATGACCGGAAGCTGTCGGCAATTGAACCGAGGCCGTTGCTGCCGGCCCAGAAAAATCGCCCACTTTACCACTAACCAAAGGAGATGCAGTCTGACTACTGGAGGAGGTATAACTGCCACCTACCTGGCCAACCGCTGCTATATCGACAGGGCTCTGGCCTGGCTCAGGGGCAAATGAACGACCGGCACGAGAAACCGCGTGCCCTCCCTGACTTCGCGGCATGGAAAAATCGCTCCGGGACCGGCTGGTGCTGGGTAAGTCGACGGTCGTCCCAGGGGCTGTGGGAGAAAACTGCTTGGCCTGCAGCTGTGCTTGCTGCCCAGAAACACTCGGTTTGAGGCGGTAATCAGCAGAAGGGGAAGCCTTGGGCGAAGTCACGGGGCTCTCCTTAGAGCGGCGTCCAAGCACCGGACGTTCTGTAACCAAACGCGGCTGTGGCGCTGTGGCGACCGTGTATTCTCTTGTCTGGCGGGTGGGTGCAGGAGTTGTGAGCGTCGGTGCCTGACGAACAGGAACCGCCAAGGTAACAGCCTTTTTCGGCATCTGCGCCGGTTTCTCTACAGGCAGCACAACTTTTTGGGGCAATTTACGGGGTCTAGGAAGGACCTTAGCCGGCGGCAAGGACAGCAACTTTTTCGGTTCCGGCTGTACCTTTTTAACGACTGGCTTGGGCTGCACAGGCTGTTTAACTATCACAGGCAGAGGTTCAGGCTGTGCCTTGACCCTTAAAGGTTCGGCCACTGGAGGAGGCTCAACCAGAGGTTCTTCCAACATCCTGGTGACAATTTCGATTGGCTCAGGGACCAGAGTTTCAACCAAAGGGGGAACTGGAAGGGTGACCAATCCAAAACTCAACAACATAAGAATAGCTAACAGTACAACAAAAATCGTCTGCAGGAGGGGCAAGTCTTCGTGCAAGATGGCGGCAAAAATAATCGCAAAGGGACGAAAGAACCGATTGGTTCGCCGATCCGGAAAGGCCATCGGATGTTGGCCGCTACGCCGATCGGCATAGATATCATTCTGGGCACGGGGCATCGGCACCTGGCATACCCCCCATCCGTAAAGACTCTCTTTGCCAAACTCCATAACTAAGAGCCTTCCTCAAGCATTTCAGGCTGAACCACTGTCTCGCTATGTTCCATTCCCCAGACCTTAGCCATGGCGCCGGCGGCATAAAGAAGATCCTGAGTGATCGACTTCTTTTCAGGCAGCAGCGTCGGTTTCACATTTCGGGCTTTGAGCTTCTCCAGTGCTGGAACCAACTCCTCTGCTGAGAGCAGCATTGCTTCTTCGCCATCGGCTGGACTACCGAGACCACTGCGCATGATCTTGTAGGGCTGAGGATATTCATCCGATGCGGGGAGGACTTGCAACTCCCAGACTTCAGTCATTTGCCCAAGGGCTCCAAGTTGCGAACTTTCCGGAACCACAGGCACGTCCATTTCAGAAAAGCGAATAGTGACGCTGTCGGCAACCGGAATAGTACTAAGACTTATCAGCAGTAGGAAAGCCAAGTCCGTGAAGGAAAAGAGCCAGGTTTGACCATTAGTATTCTTCATCCTGCACCTATACTCCGATTAGTCCTGATCAAAATCAGCAACGGCCGCCAAACCCTGATCGATACGTTTGTGCAACAGACCATAAAAAACTTTTTTGAGGAACTCTAGAATGGTGAAACAAACAAGTCCTATAAAGGTCGTATACAGTGCGGTAGCAATACCAGCAATAGCCAAGTCACTCTTGAGGGTGCCGCTATTGGAAAGAAAGTGCACAACCATGCCTATGATGGTCCCGATAAACCCCAACGGTGGCATTAAGTTAGCCATCATACTGATGGGTTGAAGAAATTTCTCCTCAAAATATCGTTCACTGAACTGAAAAGCGGCGTCGCGAATAAATGCATCGGGTGGAATGACCTTTTCCGAAGCCGGATTTTTAATCTTTTCTTCAAGATAATGTTGTTTAGCTTTGTCAAAAAAGGACGCGGCGATAATCATCACCGGAGTCCGCAAATTGGCGGGCAAATTATGAAGTTGCTTGCGGTTCTTAATGGTCTTGAAATTGAAAGATGCCAGCGCGCAGAAAGAAAGATAGGACTTGATCAGCGCAAACCCGAATACGCAAAGCATGATGAAGTAGACGGTCACCTGGAGCAGACCGGAATAGGTGTTGATAAGGTAGGTCAGGGTATTGATGATTGACTCAGAGAGGGCATTAAACATTTCTTGATAGTCCCCTTAGTGTACTGTTGATATATGAGAGGGTGTCAATTGGTCAGTTTAGATCGCAAATTTCGAGCAGCCGCTCCAAGGGTAGCGAATTCCATATCACGGCTATCGACCATAGCCGTTTCGATGGAAACATCCTTGCGATATCGCTTATCGTACAGCTTAAGCAAGCTACGGGCTTGACCGCTATTGTCCGTCTCATACAGGACATAGGCACTAAGCAGATTTACCTTGGCTACTTCAAGACGAGTTTCGAGGTTGTGCAAAGCCTCGGCGTCGTTGAGAATGGGCATGACGTAGACCTCCACATAGCGGGCAACTTCGCAATGAAACCCTTCCCGCTGACAATCGGCCGGTTCTTCGTCGGCCTGACGGGGCGGCTGATGGCCCTGCAGGTCGACCGCGGTAGTTCTGAAATTGATCAGGGTCTGTTTTGCATTGGCCAGATACTGGGTTTTCTGCACGGTGTTCATGTGGTCCAACACCGGCTGTTCCGGCCAGTCCGCTCTGTTGCAGACGCAACAACCGGAGAGTAACAGTAAGCCAAGTCCCACCATCAGCAAAATGGTCTTCTTCATCAATACGCTCCTTAATCGATATCGACAGATCTATGTCTCTGAATATCCGGCTTGGCGACATTGCTGCGTCTCCTCCGGAATTGGCACTGAAAAGCGGCAGTACGAACGATTCCATCACTAGCAAACTTTATGCCCTTCACACAAAAAAGCAAGGCTGACTGAAATATACAACTGCCACATTGTTCAATACTACCACAAGGTAACAGGCATAAAAACACCCAACCTATAATTTTCTTTAACGAAGAAACGCCCCACCATACCAAACCTCTATCAATGCGTCGTTCCTGTCGCCTGAGTCATTTTGTTGACAATGGGCTGAGTTCCCCTTAAATCGGCCAGAATCTGCATTGCTTCGCCGACAAAAAGATCTTTATCCACCCTCTGCAACCAGTCGTCCACTATTGGGGCTCCCTGTTTAGGTTCGTCAGATGCGGCAGCCTCCTCATCGACCTGCTGAGCTCTTTTGGCGGCACTAAGCTCCTGCCATAAATCCTCCAAGCCCAGAGGGCGCTCTGTGATCCCTCCCCGATCCTGGCTGCGTTTTCGCAGTTCCGTCAAAACCTGAAACCGAACCGAGCTAGCCAAACGCTTCTGGCTGGAAGCCCGTAAGGCTTCAACATCAAAAGAGGTTGGCTGCCAGGGCGTATAGGAAGCCGGCGCGATCGTATCCCATGGCAGAGCATAATCAGCATACCGTTCGCCACTCTGGACAAAGGGTAGCGGATCGGGCAGTAAAAGATCCGGTTCAACCCCCTGCACCTGGGTAGAACCGCCACTGACCCTATAAAATTTCTGCAAGGTCAATTTCATGGCCCCCAATGGCCGATACTGATCCATGCTTTGCGGCGGCAAAGCGCGGTCGAGGTTAAGAACCGTCTGTACAGTCCCTTTGCCATGGGTGGCATGGTCGCCAACCACCAGAGCTCGTCGATAGTCCTGCAGGGCGGCCGCCAGAATTTCCGAGGCTGATGCGCTGAAGCGATTGACCAGAACGATCATTGGGCCATCAAAAGCCACCCCCGGATCCTTGTCCTCAAGCACAGCTATGCTGCCATCGCTGTCTCTAACCTGCACTACAGGCCCCTGTTTGATAAAGAGCCCGGCTATCTGCACGGCATCCGTCAGGGCACCACCACCATTATTACGCAAATCAATGACCAGTCCGTCTAGTGGACTGCCACTAAGCTTTTCCAAAGCAGCTCGCACATCATTAGTGCAATTGCGGGGCGTACTGTCCTGATCATCGTCGAAAAAGTCTCGATAAAAAGTTGGAATGCGAATATAACCGAAATTACCGCCGCGCTCGGCAGGCCCGGTCAACAGGGTCGAGCGAACAAAGGATTCCTGAATCTGCACCACATCCCGCACAATGGGAATTACCTGTTGCATGCCCGCCGGCTTCCGTACGGTCAGACGTACTTCCGTGCCTTTTTTCCCACGAATAAGACGTACCGCATCCCGCAAGCGGGCCTCCACAATGTCGATGGGCTCGGCGGCACCTTGGGCGACCTTCAGAATAATATCCTCAGCCTGCAGCTGCCCCTGACGAAAGGCCGGACTGCCCGGAACGATGCTGACGACCTTGATAAATCCATCGTCCTCTTGCAGGGTGGCCCCGATCCCTTCCAATGATCCCTTCATGCTGATTTCGAACTCTTCTTCCTCCGCCGGCGCGAGATAATTGGTATGCGGATCAAAGGCCCGACACACGGCATCGAAATAACGATCGACATACTCGCGCTGCGTGATCTGGCGTAAGCGCAACAGCAACTGTTCCATCGATTTTAAGACCTTATCGCCGGCCGTAGCGAGCAACTGGGCATCGACCAGATAATCAGTCGGCATCTCAGCCACCTTTGACACAGTGCCATCCTGCTCCTCCAGCAGTTCCAGATAACGGTTGAGCACCTGATACTTGAGGGTTTTACGCCAACGGTCACGCAAATCGCCGCGGTCTCGACAATAGTCCAGTTTTTCTGGATCGGTCTGCAAGGTTTCGCTGGTGCGGAAATCGAATCCATCGGACATAATCTGGCGAATAAGTATTTCGACCTCGTCGATGCGTTGCCGATGCAAAACGGCGCTGACAACCGGCAACTGTAAGTAACCGCTAAGCACCTCATTGTCGACCTGCTGCTCATAGGCACGCAAGCTCACCACATCTTCCTGTAGCAGAAAACGCTTCTGACTATCGAGCTGGTTCAGATAAAGTTCGAAAGCGGCTGTGGAGAACTGGTCGTCAAGGGCCTGATCACGGTAGTGATTTTGAGTCAACTGTTGGGAAAGCAAATAAGAAATAAGGCGCTGACGGTTAACTTCAAAACTTTCGGCATTCCTGGAAACACCGGCCGAACTTGACCCGACGCCAAGAAGCAGCAGGCTGGCCAGCAAGACGATAAANNGCCGCGAAGCATAAAGTTAGAGGGCCGGAACGTATTCATAACGGAATCCTGGTAGTTCAAAGGGAAAGGGAGTCAGGAAAAAAACCATAAATAGCAGGTGCACTATATAAGCCTATACAATGCCCTGAAAACAGCATAAATGGACAAAAAAACCAACTTAGCAAATAGTTTCTCCATACAGGGCAAGGATGACATTTTCTTGACAGCTTGACTAATTATACCGCCTTGCTAGAATTCATCCAAGCTTCCAGTCATT
>LGVD01022055.1_pt3 | contig 11754 bp, 9 predicted proteins | sample 469861 | NCBI WGS metagenome assembly LGVD01 (sample SAMN03857201, study PRJNA290197) | marine sediment metagenome | biome: ocean floor; feature: cold seep; material: sediment; isolation source: sample #3730, Push core (PC) 16 from cruise R/V Atlantis leg AT-15-68, Alvin... ... | reverse complement strand
GGTTGGGATGCTGCTAATACAAGAATTTGCACTTATGGCTTGTTTGAAGACAAGGAAACAAATAAAGAATTTTGGGTTTTTAACACCCATCTCGATCATATTGGCAAAATTGCAAGAGAGCAAAGTGTTCTTTTGATATTAAAAAAGATAAAGGAGATCAATACAAAAAATTACCCGCTCATTTTGATGGGAGATCTAAATGCAGAACCGGAAAGTGATCCTATTTTAAAATTGAAATCTGAGCTAAATGATTCGAAAGAAGTTTCTATTGAAAAACCCTTCGGACCTTCAGGTACCTTTAATGCTTTTAAATTTAATAAACCTGTTTATAAACGTATTGATTATATCTTCATTTCAAAAACTACTAATATTAAAGTTCAAAAACATGCTGTTCTAAGTGATTCAAAAGATCTAAAATATCCTTCTGATCATTTGCCTGTATACATTGAACTATCTTTTTAAAAACCAAGTCATGAAAAATCCAACTACATTTATTGTATTAATATTCACTTTTTTATTCTATACAAATTGTAAAAGCCAACAAGTGAATATGGTTAACAAAACAACAAATAAAACCATTGAACAAAAAGTAGATTCTGTTTTAGCTTTAATGACCTTACAAGAAAAAATCGGGCAAATGAATCAGTATGCCAGCAGTTGGGATGTTACCGGCCCTCCTTCTAATGTAAGCGATAATGAAAAATTAGAGATTCTTAAAAATGGAGGTGTTGGTTCTATGCTGAACGTATTATCTGTTAAAGCCACACGTGAAGCACAAAAATTAGTAATGGAAAACTCTCGTTTAAAGATTCCACTTATTTTTGGCTATGATGTTATTCACGGGTATAAAACGATCTTTCCAACACCTTTAGGAGAAAGTGCCAGCTGGGATCTGGAAATTATTAAAAAATCAGCAGCTGTTGCTGCAAAAGAAACTGCTGCTGCCGGTGTACATTGGACATTCGCCCCTATGCTGGATGTATCTCGTGATGCCCGCTGGGGTCGTATCATGGAAGGATCGGGTGAAGACCCTTACCTCACTGCCAAAATTGGTGTTGCAAGAATACAAGGATTTCAAGGTGATGATCTGGCAAATGAAAATACAATAGCTGCTTGTGCCAAACATTTTGCAGGTTATGGATTTGCTGAAGCAGGAAGAGATTATAATACAGTAAATATTGGCGAATTTGAATTGCATAATGCCATTCTACCACCTTTTAAAGCTGCTGCTGAAGCAGGAGTTGCTACTTTTATGAATTCCTTTAACGAAATTGATGGTATTCCATCAACAGGACATAAAGAATTGCAAAGAACAATTTTAAAAGAAGGATGGAACTGGGATGGATTTATTGTTTCTGACTGGGGCTCTATAGGTGAAATGATTACACATGGTTATGCCAAAGATAAAGAGCAGGCCTCTGAAATTGCTGCCAATGCGGGTAGTGATATGGATATGGAATCGTATGCTTATCAAGGCCATTTAGAACAATTGGTCAATGAAGGCAAAGTTGATATTAAACTAATTGATGATGCAGTTAAACGAATTTTAAGAGTTAAGTTTAGATTGGGGCTCTTTGATGATCCATATAAATATTGTAATGAAGAACGTGAAAAAAGTGAAATTTATTCTGTTAAAAATCAACAAATTGCTCGTGAAGTAGCTAAAAGATCTATTGTACTGCTTAAAAATGATTCCAAGCTACTACCTATAAATAAAAACATCAAAAGTATTGCTGTAATCGGACCACTAGCTGATGATAAAGATACACCTATTGGTAACTGGAGAGCTCAGGGAATGGAGAATTCAGCTGTTTCTGTTCTAGAAGGAATTAAAAGTGCTGTTAGTTCAAATACTAAAATAACCTATCATAAAGGTGGCAATCTAATTACTTCTGAGATCAAAGAAGGTGAAAACCAGTTCCTTTTACCCATAACGTTTAATACGACTGATCAATCTGATATTCCGGCTGCAGTTAAAGTTGCCAAAAATGCAGAAATAGTGATTTTAGCTATTGGAGAAAGTGCTTATCAATCCGGTGAGGGAAGAAGTCAGGTTTCTATAGGTTTTTCAGGAGTGCAACAAGAATTGTTAGAAGCGGTTTACAAAGTAAATAAAAATGTAATTGTCGTTTTAATGAACGGCCGACCAATGGATATTTCCTGGGCTGCCAAAAATGTTCCATCTATTTTAGAATGCTGGCATTTAGGTTCTCAATCTGGCAATGCTATAGCGGATGTTTTATTTGGTGACTATAATCCTTCAACTAAATTACCAGTTTCTTTCCCTTATAACGTAGGTCAAGAGCCTCTATATTATAATCATAAAAATACCGGAAGGCCAAATAGCCCAATACATGTTACTTATTCAGGTTATACCGATTCTCCTAAAACAGCACTATACCCTTTTGGCTACGGATTAAGCTATACTACTTTTGACTATGATAATTTAAAATTAAATAAAACCAAAATTTCAAAAAATGGAGAAATAGAATTATCCGTTGAAGTTTCAAATATTGGAAAATTCGATGGTGAAGAAGTAGTACAACTATACATCAGAGATTTGGTAGGCAGCATTACACGTCCTGTTAAAGAATTAAAAGGGTTTGAGAAAATAGCAATAAAAGCTGGTGAAAAAAAGACGGTAACCTTTATCATCAATGCTGAAACACTACAATTTTATACTGCCAATAAAAAATGGGAAGTAGAACCCGGGGATTTTAATATCTGGATTGGCGGGGATTCTAATGCTCCGCTAAAAGCTTCTTTCACTATTGTGGAATAGAATTTTAGTAATATTTGAATTATCTATTTGCGTTTTTATTTATAATGTAAGATAAACGTATCTTTGCAAAAATTTATATAAGATCTAAAATGGGAAATATTGTTGCAATTGTTGGAAGACCAAATGTTGGAAAATCAACACTTTTTAACCGTTTGATACAAAGAAGAGAAGCCATTGTTGACGCTGTTAGCGGTGTAACAAGAGATAGGCATTATGGTAAAACAGACTGGAACGGTGTAGAATTTTCTGTAATCGATACCGGTGGATATGTGGTAGGAAGTGATGATATCTTTGAAAGTGAAATCGACAAACAAGTAGAACTTGCCATTGATGAGGCCGATGCAATTATTTTTATGGTAGATGTAGAGTCTGGTGTTACCGGAATGGACACAGAAATTGCCCATATTTTACGTCGGATTAAAAAGCCCGTTTTTTTAGTGGTCAATAAAGTAGATTCTTCAAAAAGAGAAAATGATGCTGTTGATTTTTATTCATTGGGATTGGGTGAATATTTTACCATTGCCAGTATCAACGGAAGTGGAACCGGTGATCTATTAGATGCAATTGTTAAAGCACTTCCTGAAGTTGAAGAAAAAATTGAAGATGATCTACCTAGATTTGCTGTTGTTGGAAGACCAAATGCCGGAAAATCATCTTTTATCAATGCTTTGATTGGAGAAGATAGATATATTGTTACTGATATAGCCGGTACAACCCGCGATTCAATTGATACTAAATACAATCGTTTTGGATTTGAATTTAATTTGGTAGATACTGCCGGAATTCGTAAAAAATCTAAAGTAAAAGAAGATCTTGAATTTTACTCGGTTATGCGTTCTGTTAGAGCAATCGAACACAGTGATGTTTGTATTTTGCTGATCGATGCAACCAGAGGCTTTGAAGGTCAGGATCAAAGCATATTTTGGTTGGCAGAAAAAAATAAAAAAGGTATTATTATTTTAGTTAACAAATGGGATCTTGTTGAAAAAGACACCCATTCAACCAAACAATTTGAAGAAAAAATTCGTCGTGAAATTGCTCCGTTTACTGATGTTCCCATTATTTTTATATCGGCACTAACAAAACAAAGAATTTTTAAAGCCATTGAAACTGCTGTTGAAGTTTTTGAAAATAGAAAACGGCGAATTTCAACCAGCAAACTAAACGATACAATGTTGGGAATTATAAAGCATAATCCTCCACCGGCCAACAAAGGAAAATATATTAAAATTAAGTATTGCATGCAATTACCAACTCCAACACCCCAGTTTGCATTTTTTGCCAATCTACCGCAATATGTAAAAGATCCTTATAAAAGGTATGTTGAAAATAAGATGCGGGAAATATTTGATTTTACAGGTGTCCCAATAACAATTTATTTCAGGAATAAGTAGGTTTTTTTGCCCTAAAAGCATTTCCTCAAAAGAGGTAAAAATATATTTTATCAATTATACACTGTTATTACCTAAGAGAAATTGCTATATTAATGGTTTTATCATTAACAAATGAAAACTAAGAGACCATTTGTAATATTTATCATTGGAGTTTCAGGAGTAGGAAAATCCACTATTGGAAATTTATTAACCACTCTTCTACCATCCACCACTGGCACCACCGCCGCCGAAGCCACCTCCTCCAAAGCCGCCACCAAAACCGCCTCCGCCGAAACCTCCGCCAGAGCTACCACCAAAACCTCCGCTACCACCATAACTACCTCTTCCGGCTTTACTTAAAATAATAGCATCCAATAAAGAAAAACCTCCTGATTTTTTACCTCCATTCTTTCCGCCTCCTGTTCGGTTCTTACGAGATAATATTAATAATATGATGATAAACAAGAATATAATAAAAATTAATGGTATCCCTTCGCCTTCATTATCATATTGGGGTTCTCCTTCGTATTCTCCACTCATAATCTGAAAAACTCTGGTTGTACCCATATCCAAACCAACAAAATAATTTCCTTGCTTAAACTGTGGTGTAATAATAGTTTCTATAATTCTTCTGGAGAGTGCATCTGTAAGTTTATGTTCTACACCATAACCTGTTCTGATTGTAATTCTTCTATCATCCTTTGATACCAGGATCAATATGCCATTATCAACATCGGCCTGACCGATACCCCATTTATGTGCCAATTCTGTTGCATACATGGCTATATTCTGACCTTGCAAAGAATTAACAGTGATCACTACAATTTGAGTAGAAGTTGAATCGCTATACCTAATTAATTTTTGCTCTAACGATTTTGCCTCATAACCGCTCATCAATTTGGCATAATCATAAACACTGGTTTGGATCTTTGGTTTTGCGGGTAAATAATCTTGAGCATTGATCTGACTAAAACAACAAAAAAACAGAAGTATAAATAAACTTGTATATTTAATTAATTTTTGCTGCATATCTTTAAATACTTATTCGTAATATTGACTTGCAATATACCAAAAAAAAAGAAGCCTTTTTAAATATCCAATTAAAAATAAATGACAATGAAAAATATATTTTTTTCCCTATTTCTTATTACATCAATTCTTCAGGCACAACATATCGATGTAAAAAAATTAAAAGGCATGAGTCCTCGTTCTGTAGGTCCTGCCGGAATGAGTGGTAGGATTACTGCAATAGATGTTGTTAATGATCAACCCAATATTATCTACGTAGGCGCTGCATCCGGTGGCGTTTGGAGATCAGAAAGTGAGGGTATTGACTGGAAACCCATTTTTGATAAAGAAAATTTACAGGCTATTGGTGCTATTACCATTCAACAATCTAATCCTGATGTTATCTGGGTAGGAACAGGTGAAGGTAATCCAAGAAACAGTGTTAATGGCGGGTTTGGAATTTATAAAAGTTTAGATGGAGGAAAGAACTGGAAATTAATGGGTTTAGAGAAAACACGTAATATTCATCGCATTATTATTGATAAAAATAATCCTAATACTATATATGTTGCTGCTATTGGTTCTTCATGGGGTGAACATCCTGAACGCGGTATTTTTAAAAGTACTGATGGTGGTGTAACCTGGAAAAAAATATTATTTATAAACAATAAGACCGGTGCAGCTGATCTGGTTGTAGATGCCAACAATCCCAATAAATTAATTGCTGCGATGTGGGAACACCGCAGAAAACCATATACTTTTAGTTCAGGTGGTGAAGGCTCAGGAATATATATAACTCATGATGCCGGGAAAAACTGGAAAAAAATAACCGATAAAGACGGTTTACCCAAAGGTAATTTTGGAAGAATTGGTTTGGCTATTTCACAGAGTAATCCCAAGATAATTTATGCGCTGATAGAAGCTAAGAAAAATGCTTTATATAAATCTGAAGATGGAGGTTTTAAATGGAAAAAAATTAATGATAAATCAAGTGGCAGAGGTTCTGGTGGCATTGGTAATCGTCCGTTTTATTATTCTGATATTTTTGTAGATCCTAAAAATGAAAACAGAATTTATTCTGTATTTACTTATGTTAATTACAGCATTGATGGTGGCAAAAGTTTTAAACAATTAATGCCTGCTTATGGCTCTGACACAGGCGTTCACCCTGATCATCACGCATGGTGGATCCATCCGGAAAATCCTGATTTTATGATCGATGGTAATGATGGCGGCCTGAATATCACAAAAGACAAGGGAAAAAGCTGGCGATTTGTAGAAAATCTTCCTGTGGGACAATTTTACCACATTAATGTTGATAATGAGTTTCCTTATAATTTATACGGTGGAATGCAAGATAACGGTACCTGGGTAGGCCCGGCTTATGTACTGAAATCACAAGGTATAAGAAATTCTTATTGGCAGGAATTGATGTTTGGTGATGGTTTTGATGTGATCCCTGATCCCAATGATTCTCGCTATGGATATGCCATGTCACAACAAGGATTTGTAGGTAGGTATGACAGGGTAACCGGTTCTACAAAAACAATTCGTCCTACGCATTCAAATCCTGATATTAAATTGCGATTTAACTGGAATTCTGCTATAGCAATAGATCCTTTCGATAGTAAAACCATTTATTTTGGAAGTCAGTTTGTTCACAAATCAAAAAATGAAGGTTTTGAATGGGAAATTATTTCACCTGACCTAACAACCAATGACCCTGAAAAACAAAAACAATACGAAAGTGGTGGTTTGACTATGGATGCCACAGGAGCAGAAAATTATTGTACAATTCTGGCAATTAGCCCAAGTACAAAAGAAAGAGATGTAATTTGGGTTGGAACCGATGATGGTAAAATACAAATTACAAATNNAATAATTGGAAAAATGTATCTCCTAAAAACTCAAACTTTCCCAAAAATGGTTGGGTAGCACAGATTAAACCTTCCACTTTTAATGCCGGAGAAGCTTATATAGTTGTAAATAATTATCGGAATTTTGATTTTAAACCTTATTTGTTCCGCACAAGAAATTACGGACAAACATGGGAAAGTCTATTAAACAATGTATCCGAAACTTTTGGATATACCCTATCTTTTGTTCAGGATCCTGTCAACAAAAATTTAGTTTTTTTAGGCACTGAAAATGGCATGTATTTTAGTTTTGATGAAGGAAAGAACTGGAATAAATGGACAGAAGATTATCCAAGCGTACCAACAATGGATATGGTTATTCACCCAACAGAGCACGATTTGGATGTTGCTACTTTTGGACGCTCTTTTTATGTTTTTGACGATATAAGGCCCTTACGGGAGATATCACAATACGGTACAGAAATCATATTAAAAACTTTAAAATTATTTACACCTCCAACAGCTTACATAAGCCAAACTCAACAGCCCAGCGGAACTCGTTTTGGTGGTAATGCAATTTATAATGGGAAAAATAAAAAAAGAGGCGCCATGATTAGTTATGTGATCAATAAACCTGAGATAAAAAAGGATGTATCTGCTAAAAAAACTGATAAAAAAGATAAGCTAAAAAAAGATTCGCTAACGTTACAAGTTTATAATTATAAAAATGAACTTATTCGAACAATTAAAAATAAAACCCCTAAAGAAAACGGTCTAAATCGTATGTACTGGTACTTAGGTGAAAAAGGAGTAAAAAGACCCTCTCGTAAAACTAGTAAAAATAAAAACGAACCCAGGGGTGTTACTGTTTTACCCGGTAAATATAAATTGGTCTTACAATATTTAGATCAAAAAGACTCAACAGAAATTATTGTAAAATATGATCCAAGGAACCCACTTTCAGATGAAGTTTTAAAAAATAAATACGACCTGCAAAAACAAATTGAAAATAAATTTGATTTGTCTTTTAGAGCAGTTGATCAACTAAAAAAATCTAAAAAAATTGTTGGAAATTATAAAAAACAAGCTAAAGATATTGATAAAAAACAATACGAAGATTTTATCAAATCAAGTGACAGTATCATTAAACAAATTGACGGATTAATTGATAGTATGCTAGGCAAAGAAGATAAAAGACAAGGGATCACAGCTTCTAAATCACCCTCAAATATATCATATCTTAACACAGCAAATTATTATGTTCGATCGTTACAAAGTATGCCGGGTAAAACCGAAAAGGAATTGATCAATAATGCCAATGGAAAAATTGATGCTGTTATTTTGGAAATCAATAAATTCTACAAAACTGATTGGATCTCTTATCGAAAAAAGGCAGAGAGCTTAAAATTATCTCCTTTTAAAGATTATAAAGAATTGAAATNNAGCTATTCAAAATATATGGCTGAAATGGATGCAGGAAAAACATATTCCTGATATGCTGTCAACCGGTAAATTTATTAAAGCTTTGATGACACAGGTAATGGTAAATGAAGAAATGGGAGGCATAACATATTCTGTTCAATATACCTGCAAATCAAAAGAAACTTTAGAAAATTACTATCGTGAGGATGATGAGAAATTTCAAAATGAAGCACTTCTACTTTATTCAAATAAATTTGTTGTATTTAGAACCGAGCTTGATGTAATTAATGAATTTAACTGAGAATAAGTAAATTAACCCTCGTAAAGAATCATAAAATATTTAAATAAACAATGACCGTTAGAGCTAAAAAACACCTCGGACAACACTTTTTAAACGATGAAAATGTCGCTAAAAGAATTGCCGATACTTTGACAGAAAATAAATATAATAATGTATTAGAAATCGGACCGGGCATGGGTGTTTTAACCAAATATTTGCTCGACAAAAAATTTACAACATCAGTCATTGAAATTGATAAAGAATCCGTTGAATTTTTAAAAGCTCATTATTTAAATCTATCAGATAGAATTATCAATGATGATTTTTTAAAAATTGATATTTCAAAACTTTTTAATGGAGAACAATTTGCTGTAATTGGGAATTTTCCCTACAATATATCAACGCAGATCGTTTTTAAAACCATTGAGAATAGATCTCAAATACCCGAACTTTGTGGTATGTTCCAAAAAGAAGTTGCACAAAGAATTGCTGAAAAACCCGGAAATAAAATTTACGGTATTACTTCTGTTCTAACTCAGGCTTTTTATGATGTTGAATATTTATTTACGGTACCACCATCAGTTTTTAATCCACCACCAAAAGTAGATTCTGGTGTGATCAGACTTATCCGAAAAGTTAATTACACTCTTCCGGTTAATGAGTCATTATTCTTTAAAATTGTTAAAACAGCATTCAACCAAAGAAGAAAAACTTTAAGAAATAGTTTAAAAAGTTTTCAATTAACTGATAAATTAAGAGAAGATGTTATCTTTGCTCTGCGACCTGAACAATTATCTGTTCAACAATTCATTGATTTAACAAAAAGCATAGAAAACGATGGAATTAGAGATCAATAAAGATTTTATCGAAAAAATAAAGCAACTCATCATAAATACAGATGATGACGCTCTGCTTACTCTTTTGGCCCAAGAACATCCGGCTGATATTGCTGAAATTATCGATCTATTAAATTTAAACAATGCAACCTATCTGTTTAAATTATTAGACAGTGAAAAAACAGCTGAGGCTTTAATGGAAATTGATGAAGATGATCGGGAGAAAATTCTTCAAAATCTTTCTGCTGAAGAAATTGCCGAAGAAATTGATGAACTGGATACTGATGATGCTGCCGATATTATTGCCGAACTACCCAAAGATAGAAAAACTGAAGTTATTTCAGAAATTGAAGATGATGAACATGCTAAAGATATTGTTGAATTATTACAATATAAAGAAGGTACAGCAGGAAGTTTAATGGCTAAAGAATTAGTGAAAGCTAAAGAAACCTGGNNTTTGTTTCAGATATTTATATTCCAAAAGTAGATTTTGTTAACGTAAATGACGAAGCCGAAGATGTTGCAAGAATAATGCAGAAATATGATTTGGAAGCCATCCCGGTTGTAAATGATAAAAATCAATTATTAGGCCGGATTACAATCGATGATATTGTAGATTTCATAAAAGAAGAAGCCGAAAAAGATTACCAAATGGCTGCAGGTTTGACTGATGATGTTGAAGCCGATGATACTATCCTACAATTATCAAAAGCTCGTTTACCCTGGCTTATCTTAGGTTTATTTGGCGGTTTGGCAGCAGCAGCTATCATGGGGGGATTTGAGAATGCTTTAAAAAGTTTTCCTATACTGTTTTTTTTCACCCCCTTAATTGCCGCAATGGCAGGTAATGTTGGTGTACAATCCTCAGCAATAATTGTTCAAGGTTTAGCAAATGACAACATTAAAGGTAGTATGTGGAAGAGACTGCTAAAAGAAGTAAGTTTAAGCTTGCTCAACGGAGTAATCTTAGCAATATTGGTAATAATTTTTGGTATGATACAAAATTATGATACAAAAATAAGCATAACACTGGCTTTATCATTAATTGTTGTAATTATTTTCGCGGCATTAATTGGCACTTTTGTACCTTTAATTTTAGATAAAAAAGGTATCGATCCTGCAGTAGCTACCGGGCCATTTATTACTACAAGTAATGATATTTTTGGGATTTTTATTTTTTTCTTTATCGCCAAAGTAATTTTAGGATTTTAAATTTGAACATCCTTTATCTTCTTTCTTTTTTCTTTGAATTTATATCAGGCTAAACTTCTAACTTGATTATTTTCCTTAATTTTGTGTCTTACTTTTTTAAAATATGACTGAAGAAAAAAAATCACTCAATTTTCTAGAGCAAATTATTGAGGAAGACCTGTCAAAAGGATTGGATAGATCAAAACTGCGTTTTAGGTTTCCACCTGAACCAAATGGTTATTTACATATTGGACATGCAGCTTCAATTTGCTTAAATTTTGGTTTAGGCCAAACTTATAACGCTCCGGTTAATTTACGATTTGATGATACAAATCCTACCAAGGAAGAACAGGAATATGTAGATGCTATCAAAAATGATATTCATTGGCTTGGTTTTAAATGGGCTGAAGAATTATACTCGTCTGATTATTTTCAACAATTATATGACTGGGCAATTCTTTTGATCAAAAAAGGAAAAGCTTATGTTGATGATCAAACTTCAGCACAAATTGCCGAACAAAAAGGAACTCCAACTAAAGACGGAATTAATAGTCCGTTTAGAGATAGAAGCACAGAAGAAAATTTAGCGCTTTTTGAAAAAATGAAAAATGGAGAATTTGATGAAGGATCTCATGTTTTACGTGCAAAAATCAGCATGAGTGCTACCAATATGTTAATGCGTGATCCGATAATTTATAGAGTCTTAAAAAAATCTCACCACCGTACAGGTAATGATTGGAATATTTATCCAATGTATGATTGGACACATGGTGAATCAGATTATATTGAACAAATATCTCATTCAATTTGCACATTAGAATTTAAACATCATCGCGAATTATACAACTGGTTTTTAAAACAGGTCTATGATGGAGAAAATCTAAAACCAAAACAGCGCGAATTTGCTCGTCGTAATTTGAGTTATACTGTAATGAGTAAACGTAAATTATTACAATTGGTTGAAGAAGGCTTAGTGAAAGGATGGGATGATCCGCGAATGCCAACC
>LGVD01012374.1_pt1 | contig 11756 bp, 9 predicted proteins | sample 469861 | NCBI WGS metagenome assembly LGVD01 (sample SAMN03857201, study PRJNA290197) | marine sediment metagenome | biome: ocean floor; feature: cold seep; material: sediment; isolation source: sample #3730, Push core (PC) 16 from cruise R/V Atlantis leg AT-15-68, Alvin... ... | reverse complement strand
ACAAAATGTTCTTTGTTTGAACCTTCTTCTGTTATGAATCCAAATCCTTTGGAGTCATTGAAGAATTTTACTGTTCCTTTACTCATTGTTATAAATTATAAATTAATTAAGGTGCAAAGATACGATATTCTTTTGAAATGGAATAATTATTTTAATTGTTTAAATACACTCAATAAAATTGCTGTAGCCATTGCAACATTTAAACTTTCAGCTTGTTGATCTTTACTAAAATGGGGAATTGTGATTTTGTGAGAAATAAATTTTTCAACAGATTGAGAAATTCCGTTGGCTTCATTTCCCATAACCAATATGGCATTAGATTTAAGTTTTGATCTGTAAACATTTTCACCTTCTAAAAATGCACCATATATTGATCGCGTATCATTCTTTAAAAAAAAATTAATATCAGTATAAATTACAGGTATTCTTGATAAAGATCCCATTGAGGCTTGTACGGTTTTAGAGTTATAACAATCAACTGTACTTTTTGAGCAAACCAATTGATCAACACCAAACCAATCGCATAAACGTATAATGGTTCCTAAATTACCAGGATCATTTATATCATCTAAAGCGAGTGTTAACCCATCATCTTTAATTTCTTCATATTCAGGAATTTCAAAAACGCTAACAATTTGATTAGGAGACTTATAATTGCTGATCTTTTTTAATTCGGCTTGTGAAACGATCTGTAAATTTTCTACGTTATATATATTGGTATAATCATCTGTTGCAAAAAGAAATTTAACTGTAAATTCAGATCTTAAAAATTCATTAACAGTTTTTATGCCTTCGGCTACAAATAAATTATGTTGCTGCCGGAATTTTTTTTGTTTTAATTGATTTATTAATTTAATTTGATTATTGCTTAACATATAAATAATGTTACTTTTGAATTTAATTCTAAAAAGTTAATCTTCTTGTCACAAACATATACAAAAATAGTATACTTTGTGTTAATTATCGCATTATTAGCGTCATGTAATACTATTAGGTATGTTGAAGATGGTAAGGATCTACTTCATGAGAATACAGTGGTAGTAAATGATAAAAAATCAAAAGATGGGGACTTATATAGTTATATAATTCAACGACCCAATCTTTCAACACTCGGTGTGCCTTTACAATTACACTTATATAATTATGGCAATCTTGATTTTGAAAAAACATTTGAAGAATGGTCTTTAAGCCATCCTAATAAATATAAACGTTACAACAATTTATTTTCTGAAAAACAAGCAAGATTAATTTATAAATATGACAAAGGATTTAACAATTGGTTTTTAAAAAAAGGGCAGGCTCCTGTAATTTATGACTCAATTAAAACTGAAAAAACAATTAATTCTTTTAAAAAATATTATTTTTTCAAATGGTTTTTTTGAAGCAAATGTTGATTTTGAAGAAATTCAGACTAGTGAAAAACAAAAAGATGTAATTTATAAAATAACAACCAGAGATCAATATTATATTGATACTATTGAAAGTAAAATTCCTTCACCGGTTCTCGATTCCATTTATAATAATAATATTAAAGACTCTTATCTGAAAAGTGGTAATCCATTTGTTTTTAATGATTTTGAATTAGAAGAGGAAAGGTTATTTAATTTATTTAGAAACTCTGGTGTTTATCATTTCAATTCAAATAATATTGGTTTTTGGACCGATTCCAGCAAGGTTACTCATTATAAAGATATTGTATTAAAAATTCCCGATAGGGTTATTACAAAAGGAGATAGTACTTATTTTGTACCTTATAAAATCCAGAAGATCAAAAACATAAACGTTTATACTGATTTTGATACTGCAAATAAGGATATTAAGCCAAATGATTCTGTTACCTATGAAGGAATTACCTATTATGCTGTTAATAAATTAGAATATAGTCCAAAGCATCTTTCAAATTCAATTTTTATTGAACCAGGTAAAATTTATAAAGATGAAAATACTGTTTTAACACGCAATCATTTACGAAAATTACAGAATTTTAAATCGTCTATTGATATTAGATATCAAGAAAATGATGATGAAACACTTACAGCAAATATTTATTTGATTCCAATAAAAAAATATGCTTTAACTTTTAATTTAGACGCAACAACTTCAAATATTAAACCTTTTGGTATTCTAGGTAAATTTTCATTTATAGATAAAAATTTATTTAAAGGTGCTGAAATTTTTGAACTCTCTTTTCAAGGTTCATTTTTAAATGTTTCTAAAGATGCATCTGATGCTTCTGGTTTTTTTAATGCCTGGGAATTGATCACCAATGCGTCATTGACGATTCCTCGAATATTTTTCCCAATTGATACTGAAAGTATCATTCCAAATTATATGTCACCACAAACCAGAATTGATCTTTCATTTGGTAGGCAAAAAAATATTGGATTAGACAGGCAAACTTTGACAACTGGTTTAGGGTATAATTGGCGAAGTTCTAAAAGATTGGGGCATACATTTGATATTTATAATTTACAATATATCGAAAATAAAAATATTGATAGTTATTTTATAGTGTATAGTTCAGAATATGAGAAACTTGACCAAACATCAGGCAATACCGGTGTGCCATTACCAGAGAATGAAAAAGAGAATTATGAATCTATAAATGATGATTATATAAAAATTATTCTGGATCCTGATAATAATTATGAAGAAACACATCCTGAAGATTTTGATATTGTCTCAGATGTAAATGAACGTCAAGATATTCTTATTGAAGATGTAGTGGTACCTGTTATATCTTATGGCATTAATTACAATACAAAAGAAGATTTAAAGGATAATAACTTTTATTTTCTAACAGGTAGAATTGTTTCATCAGGAACCATAACAGCACAATTGGCAAGCAAAGAAAATGAATATGGTCAAAAAGTTTTGTTTGGAGTTCCAGTCGCACAGTATATAAAAGCAGAAGTAGAATTTAAAAAATATTGGGATTTATCAAATAATAATATTTTTGTTTTTAGAACTTTTATAGGTGCGGCTTTACCTTATGGAAACTCAAGTAATATCCCTTTTAGCCGTAGTTATAATGCAGGAGGGTCAAATGATATTAGAGCCTGGCGAACTTTTGATCTTGGTCCGGGAGGAGAATTGAATAATCTTGAATTTAAGGTAGGTACATTTAAAATGGTAACTAATTTTGAATATCGTTTTAAAATGATGAATAATATCTATAGTGCTTTGTTTGTTGACATTGGTAATATTTGGGATATTACCAACTCAAATCTTGTTTCTGAAGCAGGTAAGTTTACCGGATTTGACTCTTTAAAAAATTCGGCCATTGGTTCAGGATTTGGTATAAGATATGATTTTAGCTTTTTGGTTTTTCGATTTGATATCGGATTTAAAACTTATGAGCCTTATTTAATCGATCAAAATAAATGGCTGACCAATTATAATTTTGGAAATGCTGTTTATAATATAGGTATCAATTACCCATTCTAAATTCATTTTATTTCTTATTTTTGTATCTTGTATTAATTCTTATAAAAAATTAGAAATTAAAAAAAATCATTATGCTGAGGTGTCGTTTCAGGTAACGATGTTAAAGAAATATTTAAACTGGCTAAAGAAAAAAGATTCGCTCTTCCGGCTGTTAATGTTATTGGGTCAAGTTCAATAAATTCAGTTTTAGAAATAGCTAAAGAACTGAATGCTCCGGTAATTATTCAATTTTCAAATGGAGGAGGTCACTTCAATGCAGGAAAAGGATTAAGTAACGAAAACCAAAAAGCTGCTATTGCTGGTTCAATTGCTGGAGCCAAACACATTCATACAATGGCAAAAGTTTATGACATCCCTGTTATTTTACATACAGATCACTGTGCAAAAAAATTATTACCATGGATTGACGGTTTGTTAGATGCCGGTGAAGAATTTTATAAAGAAAATGGCATTCCATTATTTAGCTCTCATATGATTGATCTATCAGAAGAACCAATTGAGGAAAATATTGAAATTTCTAAAAAGTACTTAGAGAGAATGAGTAAAATTGGGATGACTTTAGAAATCGAACTAGGAATTACCGGAGGTGAAGAAGATGGTGTGGATAATACCGATGTGGACTCATCAAAATTATACACTCAACCAGAAGAAGTTTCCTATGCGTATGAAGAACTTAAGAAAATTAGTGATAATTTTACTATTGCTGCTTCTTTTGGTAATGTTCATGGTGTTTATAAACCAGGAAATGTGAAATTAACACCTAAAATATTAGATAATTCTCAAAAATTTATTGAAAAGAAATTCAATACTGATAAAAATCCTGTAGATTTTGTATTTCACGGAGGATCTGGCTCAAGTTTAGAAGAAATTAGAGAAGCAATTGGGTATGGTGTTATTAAAATGAATATTGATACTGATACTCAATATGCATATATGACAGGAATTAGAGATTATATGGCTAAAAACAAAGATTATCTTAAAGGTCAAATTGGTAATCCTGATGGTGACGATGTTCCAAACAAAAAATATTATGACCCAAGAAAATGGGTAAGAGAAGGCGAACTTACTTTAAAAACACGCTTAAAACAGGCTTTTGAAGATTTAAATAATATTAATACTTTATAAAATAAGAAGGGAGAATCTAAAGTTAGGTTCTCCTTCTTTTTTTATTATCTTGCCAAACTGTTTTTAACAATTAAAAGCATTTTTTATGAGTTTATGGTTTAAACGAAAAGATAAAGGAATCCAGACATCTACTGATGAGAAAAAAGATGTTCCAAAAGGATTATGGTATAAAACACCTAGTGGAAAGGTAATTGATTCTGATGAATTAAAAGATAATTTATATGTAAGCCCTGAAGATGGCTATCACGTAAGAATTGGAAGTGCAGAATATTTTGAAATATTTTTCGACAATAATACATTTAATGAATTAGATGAAAAGCTTACATCCAAAGATCCACTAAGATTTGTAGATACTAAAAAATACACTGATCGATTAAAGGAAGCATACAAAAAAACCAATTTATATGATGCTGTTAGAACTGCAGTTGGCAAATCATTAGGTAAAGATCTGGTTATTGCGGCAATGGATTTCTCTTTTATTGGGGGTTCAATGGGAAGTGTAGTTGGTGAAAAAATTGCCCGGGCAATAAATTATTCAATAAAAAAGAAAATCCCTTTTTTAATGATATCAAAATCCGGTGGAGCTCGAATGCAAGAAGCACCATTATCATTAATGCAATTGGTTAAAACCTCGGCAAAATTGGCACAATTGGCCGAAGCAAAAATTCCTTATATTTCTTTGAGCACTGATCCAACAACAGGAGGGATAACAGCTTCTTATGCAATGTTAGGCGACATTAATATAGCCGAACCTAAAGCATTAATTGGGTTTGCCGGTCCGAGAATTGTAAAAGACACTACCGGTAAAGATCTTCCTGAGGGATTTCAGCGATCAGAATTTTTATTAGAACACGGATTTTTAGACAAAATCATTGAACGAAAAGATTTAAAAAAACAAGTTAATTTATATATTGATCTGATCCAAAATTTACCGATTAGAAAATAATATTTTAAGATTTAAAAAGTAAAAAACTCCGAAATGAATCAACATTTCGGAGTTTTTTAATTAACCTAACCTAAATTTATATTAACGTTTTATTTTACTTAAATGGATTTCGGTTTCTTTACCGTTAATTGTAGCAATAGCAAGATCATCACATTCTCCATTTCCATAATCTAACAGAATACTTTTACCTCCACTTTCAATTTTAGTTTTTCCACTAACAATAAATCTACACGACATTTCTCTGCGTAATGGCTCAATGATTGTTGCAGTTCTATTTGTACCATCTTTTTTTGTAATTGACCATTTTCCGGTTATTAAAAAAACATTATCACCCCATGCACCAGTTCCTACACCTTCTATCCATTCTCTAACCCTTTCCCCATTAACAGTTACAAAGGTTTCATCTTCCCATATAATTTTTATGTTTTTATTTATCGTTGCTTCAGGATTGCTATTTTCATTAAATTTTATTCTAATCTTATTTATTGTTCCTTCAACCTTTTTTCCATTAAAATAAAAATTATCAAAAGCATAATCTATGGATACTGATAATTCAGAAATATTGTAATTATACTCCATGTTAATTATACCACTAACAATATTTCCATTTCTTGTTTCACATCCATCACCAAAATCAATGGTAATTTTTTTATTATCTTTAGTTATTACTTTAGTAATTGTAACACAATTGGGAATAAATTTACTATTAACTTCTAAGCCTTTCGCAGCAATTTTATTTTCTTCGTTATAATAAACATCTTCAATAATTGCATTAATACCTTCTGAAACATTGTCAATTTCTGTTTGTTCAATTGCACTAGCTTCATCTAATTGAAACCCATTTTCATCTATATCAATACCATCATTCTGACAGCTTATCAACATAAAAGTTGAAAGAATTATAAAAAAAACACTGGTCTTAATTAATTGTACATTTTTTGTTTTCATAGTAAATATTTTAAGGTTTTCTTTTTTAAACGCAGTTACTGTTTATTTGTTATGCATCTTTGACAAAAAAAATCTGGTAAGGTTTAATCTGTAAAGTAATAAAGATAAATAATTGCCAATCAAAATATTAATTATACCTTTGCCGCCTGATACAAAAAAACAGTATCTATCGTACATAAAAATTATTAATCAAATTTAATGTTAGCATGTATTTAACAGCAGAAAAAAAGAAAGAGATTTTCAAAAAACATGGAAAATCTGAAAATGATTCAGGTAATTCAGAAGGACAAATTGCATTATTTACTTATAGAATTGGTCACTTAACTGAACACTTGAAAAAAAATCGTAAAGATTTTAACACACAACGTTCGCTAGTAAAATTAGTAGGGAAACGTAGAGACCTTTTAGATTATTTAATGAAAAAAGATATCGTGAGATATCGTGCAATAGTTAAAGAATTAGGGTTAAGAAAATAATTTTATTGAGAGGCTTTATGCCTCTCTTTTTATTCTGTTCAAATAGTAATTCATTGGCAAACTTCATTTACAACACAACTACAAAGTTTAAACAATGAATTAATTATTTACTTGATTTCAAGTAAATGTAAAAAACAAATTATGATTCCAAAAGTATTTAAAGAGGTAATAGACCTTGGTGATGGAAGACAAATCTCCATCGAAACAGGAAAATTAGCAAAACAGGCACACGGTTCTGTTGTTGTTCAATCAGGTAACTGTATGTTATTATGTACAGTAGTATCTAATTACAAACAAAGCGACCTTGACTTTTTGCCGTTAACAGTAGATTATCGTGAAAAATTTGCAGCAGCAGGTCGTTATCCAGGTGGTTTTTTCAAAAGAGAAGCAAGACCAAGTGATGGGGAAGTATTAACAATGAGATTGGTAGATCGCGTATTACGTCCTCTTTTTCCAAAAGATTACCACGCAGAAACGCAGGTGATGATTCAAATGATGTCACATGATGAAGATGTAATGCCTGATGCAATGGCTGGTTTAGCAGCATCTGCAGCAATTCAATTATCAGATTTTCCATTTGAATGTGCTATTTCTGAAGTTCGTGTTGGGCGTGTAAACGGAGAGTTTATCATTAACCCATCAAGAGCACAATTAGCAGAATCTGATATCGAAATGATGATTGGTGCTTCTGCTGATTCAGTAATGATGGTAGAAGGTGAAATGGATGAGGTTTCTGAAGAAGAAATGGTAGAAGCAATTAAAATTGCTCACGAAGCGATTAAAGTACAGTGTGCTGCACAAGTTAAATTAGCAGAAGCATTTGGGAAAAAAGAAGTTCGTGAATATGCTGTCGAAAGAGAAGATGCTGATCTTGCTGAGAAAATTAAGGATATGGCTTATGATAAAGTTTATGCCATTGCAAAAGCTGGGTCTTCTAAACATGAAAGAAGTGCTGCATTTGAAGAAATAAAAGATGAAATAACAGCAAGTTTTTCTGAAGAAGAAGTTGAAGATTATGGAGATTTAATTTCTAAGTACTATCACAAAGCAGAAAAAGCTGCGATTCGTAATCTTACCTTAGATGAAGGTTTACGTTTGGATGGTAGAAAAACTACAGAAATTCGCCCTATTTGGTGTGAGGTTGATTATTTACCTTCAACTCATGGTTCGGCAATTTTTACTCGTGGTGAAACACAAGCATTAGCAACTGTAACTCTTGGAACTTCAAGAGAAGCAAATAAAATTGATATGCCTTCTTTTGAAGGAGAAGAAACGTTTTATTTACATTATAATTTCCCACCATTTTGTACAGGTGAAGCAAGACCTTTAAGAGGTACTTCACGTAGAGAAGTGGGACATGGTAATTTAGCACAACGTGCTTTAAAAGGTATGATTCCTTCTGATTGCCCTTATACAGTAAGAGTGGTATCTGAAGTGTTAGAATCTAATGGTTCATCCTCTATGGCAACAGTTTGTTCTGGTACTATGGCATTAATGGATGCAGGTGTACAGATGAAAAGTCCGGTTTCAGGTATTGCAATGGGATTGATTTCTGATCCGGAAACAGGAAAATATGCAGTTTTATCTGATATATTAGGAGATGAAGATCATTTAGGTGATATGGATTTTAAAGTAACCGGTACTGAAGAGGGTATTACTGCTTGTCAAATGGATATCAAAGTAAAAGGATTATCTTATGAAATTCTTGTAAATGCATTGAAACAAGCTCGTGAAGGTCGTTTACATATTTTAGGTAAAATTACTGATACAATTTCTCAAGCAAATGAAGATGTAAAAGCACATGCTCCAAAAATGGTTACTAGAACCATTCCTGGTGAATATATTGGTGCGTTGATTGGACCGGGTGGAAAAGTAATTCAAGAATTACAAAAAGAAACCGGATGTACAATTGTTATTAATGAAGATCCTGTTACTGAAGAAGGTATTGTTGAAATTTTAGGTACAAATCAAGATGGAATTGAAGCAGTTTTAGCAAAAATTGATTCATTATTATTCAAACCTGAAAAAGGTAAAGTATATAAAGTAAAAGTTATTAAAATTCTTGATTTTGGTGCTGTTGTAGAATATGTTGAAGCTCCAGGAAACGAAGTGCTTTTACATGTTAGTGAATTGGCATGGGAACGTACAAATAATGTTACTGATGTTGTAAATATGGGTGATATCATTGAAGTTAAATACTTTGGTGTTGACCCAAGAACACGTAAAGAAAAAGTGTCTTATAAAGCATTGTTAGAAAAACCAGAAGGTTATGTTGCAAGACCTCCAAGAGATAATAATAGAGGAAGAGATAATCGTAACCGTGATAATCGCAGAGACGATAGAAGATCTAAAGACAATAGGTAAACTTGAGTCTTTATATTGATTACTTAAAGCTCCCAAAGTTAGGGAGCTTTTTTATTTACTATCCATTAACATTTTCAACTTAAATATAAACATTTAAAAACCTAATATTCAATTATTTTTATTCTTTTGTAACATTTACACTCATTCTTACGTATATGTAAGTACAGCACTAATAAAAATTAACATTTAAATAGAATTTATGAGACAGTTAAAAATTACCAAACAAGTTACCAATCGTGAAACAGCATCGTTAGATAAATATTTGCAAGAAATTGGTAAGGTTGATTTGATTACTGCCGATGAGGAAGTAGAATTAGCACAGCGTATCAAAGCAGGTGATCAAATTGCTTTGGAAAAGTTGACAAAAGCTAATTTACGTTTTGTTGTATCTGTTGCAAAACAGTACCAAAATCAAGGTTTAACACTTCCTGATTTAATAAATGAGGGTAATTTAGGGTTGATAAAAGCAGCAAAAAGATTTGATGAAACCCGTGGATTTAAATTTATATCTTATGCTGTTTGGTGGATACGCCAATCTATTTTACAAGCATTGGCAGAACAGTCAAGAATTGTTCGTTTACCATTGAATAAAATTGGTTCTATCAATAAGATCAATAAAACTTTTGCAAGATTAGAGCAAGAAAATGAAAGACCACCTTCTGCTGAAGAAATCGCAAAAGAATTGGATATGACAGTTACTGATGTAAAAGAATCTATGAAAAATTCTGGTCGCCATGTTTCTATGGATGCCCCGTTAATTCAAGGAGAAGATTCAAATTTATATGATGTATTAAGATCCGGAGAATCTCCAAATCCTGATAGAGTTTTATTGCATGAATCATTACAGGTAGAAATTTTAAGAGCATTAGAAACATTAACACCAAGAGAAGCAGATGTTGTAAAATTGTATTTCGGACTTGGAAATCAACATCCAATGACCTTAGAAGAAATTGGAGAAACTTTTGATCTTACCAGAGAAAGAGTTCGTCAGATTAAAGAAAAAGCAATAAGAAGATTAAAACATACTTCTCGAAGTAAGATTTTAAGATCTTATCTAGGTTAATAAATAAAGCTCATGATTATTCATGAGCTTTTCTTTTTTATATTACTTTTGCCAAAAACTTAATTTCATGAAACGAATAATTGCTCCTTCATTGCTTGCTGCCGATTTTGGAAATTTACAACGAGATATTGAAATGGTTAATAAAAGTGAAGCCGATTGGTTTCATTTAGATATTATGGATGGCGTTTTTGTTCCAAATATATCTTATGGGATGCCGATTATTTCAACTATAAATAAAATTGCAAAAAAACCATTGGATGTACATTTAATGATCGTTGATCCTGATAGATATATCAATGTCTTTAAAAAAGTTGGTGCCGATATACTTACGGTACATTTTGAAGCTTGTACTCATCTACACCGAACAATTCAAGCAATAAAAGCTGAAGGAATGCAAGCGGGAGTATCTTTAAATCCACATACACCGGTTTCAGTATTGGAAGATATTATTCAGGATTTGGATTTGGTTTTGATCATGAGTGTAAATCCGGGTTTTGGCGGACAAAGTTTTATTGAGAATACTTATAAAAAAGTAAAGCAATTACGAAGCTTGATTGATAAAACCAACTCAAAAGTAATTATAGAAGTAGATGGAGGTGTAAATGATATAAATATTAACAAACTAGCTGAAGCAGGTGTAAATGCCTTTGTTGCCGGTAGTTTTGTTTTTAAAAGTGAGGATCCTACTAAAACAATTCAAAACTTAAAAAATGCATAGTCAATTTTTTTAAAAAGTATTGATTGTTTTTCTCAACGCAACTAATTTAGTTAAAAGAGCTTCTAAATGGTCTAATTTCAGCATATTAGCACCGTCTGATTTTGCAATTCTTGGATTATAATGAGTTTCTAAAAATATACCATCAACACCAACTGCAATTCCCGCTTTAGCAATGGTTTCTATCAATTCTGGTTTACCACCGGTAACACCACTTGCCTGATTGGGTTGTTGTAAAGAATGTGTAATATCTAAAACAGTGGGAGCATATTGTTGCATTAGCGGAATTCCCCTAAAATCAACTACCATATCCTGGTAACCAAACATGGTGCCTCTATCAGTAATCATGGCTTGTTGGTTACCACTGTCATGGACTTTTTTAACAGCGTGTTGCATTGCCTCCGGACTCATAAATTGTCCTTTTTTTAAATTGACAACTTTACCGGTTTTTGCTGCAGCAATAACTAAATCGGTTTGACGCACTAAGAATGCCGGAATTTGTAAAACATCAACATATTCAGCAGCTTTAATAGCATCATTTACATCATGAATATCAGTAACGGTAGGAATATCAAATGTTTTACCAACTTTTTCTAGGATCTTTAAAGCTTTTTTATCACCAATTCCGGTAAAACTATCAATTCTTGATCGATTTGCTTTTTTAAAACTTCC
>LGVD01004081.1_pt1 | contig 11832 bp, 10 predicted proteins | sample 469861 | NCBI WGS metagenome assembly LGVD01 (sample SAMN03857201, study PRJNA290197) | marine sediment metagenome | biome: ocean floor; feature: cold seep; material: sediment; isolation source: sample #3730, Push core (PC) 16 from cruise R/V Atlantis leg AT-15-68, Alvin... ... | reverse complement strand
TAGTCACGCATGGCCACGATACCAGCTATCTGGATAGCAGAAAAAATACCATAGTCATAATAACCTTTTATCTTTGACAATCCGTCTATCATCTCCTTGTTACCCACGCAATATCCCAACCGCCAACCGGCCATGTTGTAGGATTTGGAAAAGGAGCCGAATTCCACCCCAACATCCAGAGCTCCTGGTGTCTCGAGAAAACTTGGTGCCACGTAGCCATCATAGGTTATCCGTGAGTAGGCAAAATCGTTGATAACCATGAAATTGTATTTTTTGGCAAGGGCAACGATTTCTTCGAAAAATTCCTTGGTGGCAAGGATGCCTGTTGGGTTATGCGGATAGTTCAGCATCACCAGTTTGGGGCCGGGATAGAGTGATTTACACATAGTGCTGATCTGTTGCAGAGACTCTTCTTCAGAGTTTAAGGATATCCTGAGTACATTGGCACCGGCAATGACAGCGGCATAAACATGGATGGGAAAGGCTGGTGCCGGCACTAGTACTGTGTCACCAGGTCCCAGCAGGGCAAGACAGAGATGGGAGATACCTTCTTTGGAGCCTATGGTACATATGACATCATCAACGCCATTGAGATCCACATCATAATTTCGCTTGTAATACAAAGCTATTTCACGTTTGAGATTCTTCATCCCACCAGCTGCTGGATAGCGATGGGTCTTAGGGTCCATGGCAACTTTACAGAGTTTTTCCGTCACTTGCTGGGGAGCGGGGTCTACTGGATTACCCATGCCCAGATCGATGACGTCTTCCCCCTTCCATCGTTTTTCCATCTTTATTTTGTTTATCATGCCAAAGAGATAGGGTGGCAGGTGATCCATGCGATCAGCAAATTTGAATTTTCGTTCTTCACTCATTGTGTATTCTCCTTCCAGGCGATTGTAGATGATATCCTGCTATTTAGGCATCCTTCGGCTCAGGCTCATAAAAACATAAAAAAAAGCCTGAACCGTTTCGGTCCAGGCTTGAAAGACGCCATGGACCGGAGAGATGGTCCAAATGGCGTTTGACTGCTGCGTGGGTGTTACCAGGGAGCCGTCGGATGCCAGTGAACCATGTTCTTGGCTGCCGCCGCCCCAGCGAAATATTGAGGTAGCATTTTTAGAATTTATAATTAATAAAAATATAAAGTAGTAATTAGGAGGAATTATGATACGAGATGGGGGGACAGCTGTCAATACAAGGTTGGTGCAGAACTACTTATTTTTGCTGAAATATCAGATTTCTGAGCAGGCCTGAAAGATCATGCTGATCCAGGCGGTGCAGTCCCAAGGCATGTGCGGTAGCCAAGGCCTGTTGGTAGTGCTTTGTGGTTATTGCGTGCTGTAGCTCAGGAAAGTGGGCGGTGCTACCGCAGGGGTGATACTGGTCCATTATATTGACATAGGTGTCACGGGATATGTGATTGGCGATAAAGGCAAGTATGTCTGCAGTTTCCTTTTCCTTACCCGGCATCAGCAGGTGCCTAACCAATAGCCCCCTGGTTGCAAGCCCCTGGTCATTTATCTGCAAATCACCCACCTGCTGGTGCATGGACCGTAATGTTTCCCGGGCACGTTGGGGATAATCAGGTGCTTTTGCCCAACGACTACTTGTTGCCTGATCCCAAAATTTGAAATCAGGCATATAGATGTCAATCACGCCGTCGAGTAATGCAATGGTATCCAGGGAATCGTACCCGCTGGAATTATAAACAATGGGGATGTGTAATCCTTTAGCTGATGCATGGACGAGCGCTCCCAAAACCTGGGGGACAATATGACTTGGAGTGACCAGGTTGATATTGTGACACCCTCTTTCCTGCAGTTCGATCATGATGGCGGCAAGCTCCTGGTCATCCACTGGCTGGCTGTCCTCGGCCCTGTGGCTTATATCAAAGTTTTGACAAAAGCAGCAGAGGAGACTGCAGCCGGCAAAAAAAATGGTGCCAGACCCTTTACTCCCCACAAGAGGTTGCTCTTCTCCGAAGTGGGGGCCATAGCTTGCGACAAGGGCATGTTCGCCGGTTTTACAAAAGCCATGTTGCCCTCTGAGCCGGTTGACTTTACATTGCCGAGGTCAGAGGGTGCAGCAACTGAGGAGTTCATGTGCCTGTTCGGCACGTTGCTGGAGTCGTCCTGATGCAAACAGGGCCTGTGATCGAGTAGTCATTGCTGATCAGGGAGCAGTTGCAGGTTTTACCCTGGCGGCGAGCTTGCTGGTTAGCCGAACAAGGGCTGGCGATCGGTCATGTCGGTCGATTTTTACATCTATAATAGTAAAGGCATCAGTATATGCGAGAGCCTTTTCCAGTGCCTGCTGCAGATCGTATTCTGTGTGCACTGCAAAACCTTTTCCGCAGCCTAATATATCCGGGATTTTACTGAATGCCCAGGGGTGAACGTCGTTAAAGGGACCGTCCAGCAGAGGGCGTTCAGTACTGTAACCTTCGTTATTGAGGACCACCACAATGGGATTAAGCTTGTAACGGGCAATAGCTGATAATTCCATTCCGGTCATCTGAAAGGCACCGTCCCCGACCAGAACCAGCGGCCGGGCATACGGGTTGGCCAGTTGTGCGCCCAGTGCTCCCGGAACCGAAAAGCCAAGCGACGCGTAGTAGGCTGGTGAAAGAAAATCGGTGGCATTGTGAACAAAGAGATCGTTGGCTCCAAAAAGGGCGTCACCTACATCGGCAATGATGATGGTATCTTCTTGAATGAAGCCGTTGAGGTGCTGAAAAAGGGTTGCCACCGTGATTGGCTTTTTAGGGGCTGGATAGGGAACGGGCTCTGGCGCCTGTGCCTTGGGCAGCGACTCTATCGTTCGTGGAATGATTGGTGCCTGGCGGAGTGCAGACAGAAATTCTGCAAAGACGACTGCCTCGTAACGATGATACCGGATGGCTATTTTTTCACTGGTGGCATGGATAGCCTTGTTGGGATCAATGGTGGTGGTGAAGAGACCCAGGTTGAGGTCGGTGAGAAAAGTACCCAGCATAATCAGGCAGTCACTTGATTCAACATATTGGGTCACTTCCTCTCTGCCGCCTTCAAATACACCGAGGTAATAGTCCTCAGTGTCGGGGACGACCGATTTGGCAAGCATGGTAGCTGCAATGGGGATGCCCTTCTCCCGGGCCAGCCCTGTCACTGCTTCCTGCAGGCCAAAGCGATGAATTTCGACACCTGCCAGGATAACAGGTTTTTTTGCCCTGTTAATGAGTGCTGTTGCTTCCTCTACAGCCTCTTTCAGAGCATCCTGGAGACTTTTTTCTTCCATGATATCTTCTTCCCGGTGGGGAAAAAAAGAAGAAAATACAATATCCCTGGGCNNCCTTCCTCTACCGCCTCTTTTAGAGCATTTTGGTGGCTGGTTTCTTCCGCGACATCTTCTTCCTGGTGCGGAAAAAATGAAGAAAACACTATATCCCGGGGGAGTTCGATATATACAGGTCGCTTGTGCTTTATAGCCGCTCTTATAGCCCTGTCTATCTCCCTTTGCGCAGTTTGGGGCGAGGTGATAACTGTTGAGAACACGGTGAACTGTTCAAATACGCGAACTTGGGCGCTGAAGTTTGTTATCTGGTGGTGAAGAAGGCCTTGGTGGCCTCGTTCCGCCAATCCAGGGCTGCCGCTGATAACAACCACAGGAGATTTTTCAGCATATGCCTGGGCCGTGGTGTTCGCAATTTTGAGCCCTCCTACGCCGTAGGTTACACAAACAGCACCCAGACCGCTTATACGTGCATAGGCATCTGCTGCGAATCCTGCACCCTGTTCATCGCAGGTGTTGATCAGCTGCAGTGGGCTCTCTTCGAGTTGGCGGTAGAAGTCGAGTATATAGTCGCCGGGTACGCCGAAGACATGGCCGACGCCGTAGTCGATAAGGCGGCGAATGAGATAGCCGCTGACGGTAGTTTTACCTTTCATGGGACCTCCTGCCCGACGGTCAAGCAGGCCTTGTTGTGTCGGGATGGTTGCCCTGGCCTACGGGGCGGAGTCACAGTGACCCCTTTTGCTCCTAGAATACCAAGTATTGCCACTGGATGTAAAAGCCGCAGAAGTTTGCAAGAGAGGGACAGGCTGAGTGACAGAGGAGAAGTATAAGACTTGAAGGGGGAAGGGAACGGTGTGAGTCACGCTTTTTGCGCAGATAGAGCCTGCTAAGCCGTTGATTGAGGGGCTCACTGCACCGAGTCGAAAACGAGTCGCTCCGGCTCGGTGCAGTGAAAGGTTCCAGTATCTTATCGACCCGGAAGCCGAGACGAGATCTGTTTTTCCATCCGTTCTTTTTCTTCGGCGTAGTCGATGCTGTAGCGAGCCCAGGGACGGACTTTAAGGCGGGGATAGCCGATATCTTCTTCGGTGCCTTCGCAGAGTCCGTATTCTTTGCTGTCGAACTTGACCAGAGCCCTGTCGACCTCACGCAAAAGTTTGACTTCTTTGTCCAGAACCCGCAGCTGAACGGCCTGCAGCTGGTTGATGGCGGCCTGGTCAAGTTCCTCGATGTTGTCGTCTGGATCATACTCCTTATCGCGAGCACGCATGGCGGCGATGGACTTGATCAGTTCCAGGCGTTTAACCTCCAGAAGCTGGTGCAATTCTTGCCATTGTTGCTCGTTCAAACCGTTGATTTCATTTGTTTTTGTTGTCATCATCAGCGCCTCCTATCCGAAGTCTGGCATGGCCAGCAAATTGAACCTTAAATGTAGCATGTTCGGCGGAGATTATTTGAAAATAGTTGAAAATTCTGAATGATAACGGCATCTACGCAAGGTGCCTGCCAGGGACTAAAAAAGTAATAAAAAAGCCGAAGCAAACGCCCCAGGCCTGTTTACACCATGGTCTTTGGGGGTCAACCTAGCCTGGGTGGCGGTTATTTGACTCGGGTTTTAGCCCGCTCGGCAGATTGTTACCAAGTTGGATCAGGGCCCGGGCTATCTCACCGGGTCGATCAGGGGTGGGAGTCAGCATAACGATCCGTTGCGGATCTCTTTGTGTCAGGCCAAAGAGGTAGGTTTGGTCGTAATAATCAAGGATGGCGTGTGCCGCTGAAGAAATATCGCCGTTGGCGATGGCCTGCAGGGTGGTGCAGGTCTTCTCCCCGCCAAGCCGTTTGCTGATATTGGTGACAGCCTCGGCCAGTTTTTCCGGAGCTTCGGTACCGTAATCAACGCACAACCTCTCGACCCGCCGTTCTCGCGGCACAACGATTTTTATCACCGTGGCATTGCGCATCTGCTGATACAGATTTTCGTTGATCATTGCCCGGCCGATTCTACGGCTTTCGTCTTCGACCCAGATCGGTTTGTTGGCAACCAAGGTTTGCAACTGAGCGCTGATGTTGTTTTCAAATTGTTCTGTGGTCGGTTGCGCCAGGCCGTCGATGGCGCCGAAGGCCGAGCCGCGATGGTTGGCCAGACCTTCCAAATCGAGAACCTGTTCGCCGCGGCGACGCAGTATATGTAATAGTTCCGTTTTGCCGCTTCCGGTCATGCCGCTCAGAATCAGCAGAGGCCAGGGGGCGGTGAGGGTGGTTTGTACCTGCCGACGATAGGCCTTGTAACCGCCCTGGAGAAGCGCCACGCGATAGCCGGCAGTTTCCAGTAGCCAGGCCAGTGAAGAGCTGCGCATACCGCCGCGCCAGCAATGAATCAGAATCTGTCGGCTGTCGGTGATCTCCTTGACTTGGGCTATGTAATCGGTGAGGCGCGGTCCGACCATCTCCAGGCCCCGCAGCACCGCGACCTCTCGCCCCTGGGTTTTGTAGAGGATGCCGATCTGATGCCGCTCTTCATCGCTGAACAGCGGTAGATTATGGGCGCCGGGGATATGGCCCTTGGCGTATTCGCCGGGGGTACGGGCGTCGAATACAGGGCAGCTTTCCGCACGCGGCAGAAAGTCTTCGGGGGTCAGTAGCCGCACGCTCATGGTTTATTTCGGCCCCTGGACAACGGGTTTTAGGCTATCCAACAATACCTTGAGTTCTGCTCCGCTAAAGTGATAGCACTCCTTGCAGAATTCGCAGGTGACGCTGGTCGTTTCGTCCTGCTCGGCCATCTCCTGCAGCTCTTCCTGGCCGAGGGAATTGAGCATGGATAGGACCTGCGGGCGGCTGCAGGTGCAGCGAAACTCCAGCGGAGTTATTTCCTTAGTGCCGAGGGGGATGCCGGCAAAGAGTTGCTGCAGGATCTGCTCGGGTCCTTGGCCCTCGCGGAGCAGGGTGGTCAGGGGGGGCAGCGCCAGCAACCGCTTTTCGAGCAGGGCTATGAGGTCTTCGTCTCCTTCGGGCATGGCCTGCACCAGCAGGCCTCCGGCCGCGGTGACCTGGCCTTCCTGTTCAAGATAGACGCCGAGGGCTACGGTGGACGGTACCTGCTCGGAGGTGGTCAGGTAGTAGGCTAGATCCTCGGCGATTTCACTGCTGTAGAGCTGGACCATGCCGCGGTAGGGCTCCTTAAGGCCGAGGTCCTTGATTACATGCAGGAAGCCGGCTCGGCCGACGGCGGCCGCTACGTCAAAGCCGTCGGGGGTGGGAGCAATGCCCGATATTGGCACCTTGATCGAGCCCCGCAACTGGCCGCAAGCATCGGTCTCGGCATGTATCTTCTTCAGCGGACCGTTGCCTTCTACCATCAGGGCCAGCCGCTGGTCGCCTTTGAGCAGGCTACCCATGACTGCTGCGCCACTGACCAGTCGGCCAAGGGCTACGGTGGCTGTAGGGTCGGTGCCCTGGCGTTGACGGATGGCTTCGACCAGATCGGTGGTGACGGCAATGGCGGCACGCAGTGTACCGTCCTGAGTGGCGACGCGCAGCAGATGGTCCTTCATGGAGACTCCTTGTCGGCGGGCTGATCGATTCCGGCCAAGTGTGGCTTGTTCTACGATTAAAATACGGTTATGCTTGTGGGCGGTTGCGGTCTTCTGTCAGAGCCCAGGCTGGGCCGTATGCTACCCGAAGGGGCCGCTTCTGACAAGGACCTATCCGAGCGATCGCGATTCATAATCTTCAATAGGGGGAAATTCATGAAAATCATTCTGCCGGTAGCGGGCAAAGGCACCCGGCTGCGCCCACATACCCATACCAAAGCCAAGTCGCTGGTTCAGGTGGCGGGCAAAACCGTGCTTGAACACATCGTCGAGCGGGTGCTGACCCTCGATGCCGAGGAACTGATTTTTATCACCGACGAAAACGGAAGCCAGATCGAGCGGTTTATGGAGCAGCACTTTCCCGAGCTCAACTGCAGCTACATTGTGCAGAAAGAGCGGCTCGGGCCGGCCCATGCGGTGGCCCTGGCGGCGCCCCGTATCGCTGCTGGCGATGAAGTGCTGGTGGTATTTAACGATACCATCTTCGTTACCGACCTGGCTAAAATCCCCGACCTGTGCGCCGATTGTGACGGCCTGATTTATTCCAAGGAAGTCGTTGACTATCAGCGCTTCGGGGTCAATGTGGTCGAGCAGGGCTATATCGTCGATATGGTCGAGAAGCCGGAAACCCCCATCTCCCGTCTGGCTCAGGTCGGCCTCTATTATCTTAAGGACGGCCAGGGTTTCATGGCCTATCTGGAACAGACCATCGCTGCCGGCGATACGGTTAAGGGTGAGTTCTATCTGCCGGCTGTCTTTATGCGCATGATTCACGACGGCATCAAGTTTTGCGCGCCAGAGATCAATGCCTGGCTCGACTGCGGCAAGCCGGAGACCCTGTTGGAGACCAACCGCTATCTGCTGACCGGTAATCAGGTCGGTTGCGCTGGCACGGTAGAAAATACGGTTATCATCGAGCCCGTGTCCATCGCTGCCGGAGCTACGGTGCGTGGCTCCATTATCGGTCCCAACGTATCGGTAGCCGCTGGCTGTCTCATTGAGGCCAGCATCGTCAAGGATTCGATCATTAATGCCGACTGCCGAGTGCAGAGCATGACCCTGACTGAAAGTATTCTTGGCGATGCGGTGCAGATGATCGGCAGTCCGCGGCGGATGAATATCGGTGATCATTCCCTGATTGAGATGCAATAACCGCCCCTATTCGGACCGTTGAAGGTCCTCGAAAGTGATGCGCTACAATGACTCTATTAAAGATTCTGCCTTATGTGCTGCCCCCGGTTCTAGGCGCGATAATCGGCTATGTAACCAACTACATCGCTATTCGCATGCTGTTTCGCCCCCTCAATCCGTGGCGGGTCTGCGGCCTGCGGGTGCCGCTGACGCCGGGGATCATTCCCTCCAAGCGGGGGGAGTTGGCCAAGTCCATGGGTGGTGTGGTCGGTTCCCATCTGCTGACCTCTAAGGATGTCGGTTTGGCGCTGGAGAAGGAAGGTTTCCGTCGTGAGTTGCAGCAAGCGGTGAACAATAAGCTCGGTTTCTTTCTTGATCGGGAACTGGGGCCGCTGGCTTCGCTGATCCCTAGTAAGTTTCAGGGACGTTTTCGCGAGCTGGTCGAAATGCTTCGCTGGAAGGGCCTCAAGGCCCTGTTCGATTATCTACAGAGCAGCGAGTTCGAGGAAGGCCTGCGGGGTTACCTGCAGCGCAAGGGCGACGAGTTTCTAGAAAGGGACCCTGCCAGCTTTCTAGCCGGACCCAAACGCATGATGCTGATGGGCCATGTGGAGCGTAAGCTGGCTGGTGTGCTGCAGGCAGAGGGAACCGCGAAGGCTATCGAACGGATCATCGACGAGCAGCTGGAAAAGCTGCTCACATCAAAACAGCCTCTTAAAGAGATGTTGCCGGAGGCCTTGGTTGAGGCGTTGCTGGGGGCGATTGAGCGGGAAATTCCCGTATTGCTCGACCATTTTGGCGGCCTACTCTACGATCCTGAGTTTCGGACCCGGTTGGTGGAACGGGCCAAGGAAGCGTTGCTCAAGTTTATCGACGGTCTCGGCCCAATGAAAAACTTGGTTTCAGGATTTATCGATCTGGAGAAGATCGGCGAAAAGATTCCCGGTTTCCTCGATCAGGCCGGCGACGAGATTTCCCGCTGGCTGCGGGAAGAAAGCACCCAGCAACAGGTCGCAGAAATGATCCGTTCTCGGGTGGAGGGTCTGCTGGAGCGGCCGTTGAGTACCTTCATCGAGCCTCTGCCTTACGAAAAGGTGGCCGGTGCCAAGCGCTTTGTGCGGGATCAGGCAGTGGCCTGGGTGCAGAGTCCGGCTGCGGCCAAGGCATTGCGTGGTTTGCTGGAGAAGGGCTTCGACGCCATTAAGGACCGCTCCTTTAACGAGATGCTCAATTCTGCTATGCCCGCCGGCATCGTGCCCCGTATGCGCGAGCAACTGGCTAAACGTCTGCTGACAGCTTTAACCAGTCCCGCCGCAAGGGATGCCGTTGACAAGGTCCTGGCCGAGAAGACCGAGCAATGGGTCTTTCAGCAGCCGTTAGGTTGTCTTTCGGCGCGGCTTTCGGCTGATGTCCGCGGCGAGTTGCAGGAAGGCCTGTTTGTTCAGCTGGCCGAACTGTTGAAAAAAGAGGTGCCGCAGCTGGTCGACACCCTTAACATTCGTAAAGTGGTGGAAGAAAAGGTCAATACTCTCGATGTGCTGACCGTCGAGCGTTTGCTCCTCGATATCATGGAAGATCATTTCAAGTACATCAACCTGTTTGGCGCTCTGCTTGGGGCTCTGATTGGTCTGGCCAACCTGGTGGTTCTGGGCTTGGTTTGAGGTCTTCGGCCGCCACGTTTAACTGAGTAAGGCCAAAAGCTGTCCAGACATAGGGGCAATTTTTGGCTTTTTAGCACGGATGATAATTGGTGATGCAAAGGGGATCAGGGACCGTTATGCTGTAAAGGGGCCGGCCGGACAGTCGAGCTGGCCAGCTTTTATCGTTTCCGAAGAAGCTGAAACAAAAAAGAAGAGGGGCTGATGATTAGAAAACTGGTCGTGCTCGTTGTGGTTCTGCTTCTGATAGGGGGAGGCTATGGGATTTGGCGATCCCGCCAAAATGAGCAGGCCGTACGTATTCTGGAGACGGCCGAAGTGGAGCGGGGCCCGGTGCGCCAGGTTCTGGAGCAAACCGGTATCGTCAAGCCGCAGGTCGGTGCCATTGTCAAGATCGGCGCCCGGGCTACCGGGGTCATCGAACGGATGCTGGTCAAGGTGGGTGATCGGGTGGCCGTCGGGCAGCTGGTGGCCCAAATTGACAATCGGGAAGTCCGTTCCCAATTGGCCGAGGCTCGAGCCCGCTACCAGGCCAGGCAGGCTGAACTTTCCCGTGTCGAGCAGGTCTACCCCTTGCGTATTCGAGAAGCCAAAGCACAGCTGGCCTTGGCCGAAACCGCAACGGAATATCTGGTCAGCAACTTCCGGCGGCTGGCTAGTCTGGCTGAAGAGGGCATCATCTCCCAGGACGAGTTGGATAATGTTCGCCAGAAGTCCGAAGTCGAAAAGCGTCTTGTTGCTGCTCGCCGAGCGGCCTTTGAACGGGAAAGTCGCGAGTTTATTGAAGAGGGGCATAAGGCGGAGCTCGCCATGCAGGAAGCGGAGGCGCAACTGTCGGCGGTGAAGATTCGCCTTTCCTACACACAGATTGTCAGCCCTCTGGCCGGGACGGTCAGCCAGGTTACCGCCCAAGAGGGGGAAACCATCGTCTCTGGGCTGCAGGTCGCCAATCTGATTACGGTGCTTGATACCAGCCGCCTGGAGATGTGGATCTATGTCGACGAAACGGATGTCGGCCAGGTGAAGATCGGCCAGGCGCTAGAATTTCGTGTCGATGCCTGGCCGGAGCAATTCTTTAAAGGCACCGTAGCCGCTGTCTATCCGGAACCGGACGTGCGGGAGAATATCGTTTATTACCGGGCCTTGGTAGCCGTGAGTGCTGAACAGGCTGAACTGCTGCGGCCGGAGATGACTACCCAGGTACAGATCGTGGTGGCTGAAAAGACCGACACCCTGCGTCTGCCCAATGCCGCCCTTAAGTGGGTCGATGGCCGACAGCTGGTGTTTGTTCAGCAGGCTGACGGTTCAGTGCGGCAGGTAACGCCGGAATTGGGTCTGGTCGGGGTGAATCACAGCGAAGTGACCGGTGGATTGCAGGTTGGCGATCAAGTTGCTACGCAACTGATTCTCGGCCAGGGGGCAGCGACCAACCAATCAGCCGGTAAGGGTCCTGGCAGCAATCGTTCGGGTGGGGGGGGAGGCGGCCGATGAACGGCAGCGAACCGATCATTGACCTGGAGCAGATCGGCAAGATTTATCTGCAGGGCGACTTGACCATCGAGGTCCTAAAGGGCATCGATCTGAGCGTAGCTCCCGGCGAGTTTATCGCCCTGCAGGGGGCCTCCGGGTCTGGTAAGTCGACCCTGATGCATATCCTCGGCCTGCTCGACCGGCCGAGCAGTGGTCGTTATCTGTTTCAAGGACAGAACGTCGCCCAGTTGGCCGATGACCGTCTCAGCGAATTGCGAAATCGGCAGTTTGGATTTATCTTTCAGAGTTTCTATCTGGTCCCCTATGTTACCGCCCTGGAAAACGTCATGCTGCCGGGGCTTTACAGCGCCACGCCGACTCGTCAATTGCGACAGCGAGCCCAGCATTTGCTGGAACAGGTTGGGCTGGCCGATCGCATGTACTTTCGGCCCAGTCAACTGTCCGGCGGTCAGCAGCAGCGGGTTGCTATTGCCAGGGCACTGGTGACAAACCCATCTCTGGTCATTGCCGATGAACCAACAGCCAACCTGGACTCTGAGACATCCCGCAAGATCATAGGATTGATGCGGAATCTCAATGAAAAAGAAAAAGCCACTTTTATCTTTTCCACCCATGACCAGAGGCTTCTGGATCAAGTGAAGCGCTTGGTTCGGCTGGAGGACGGGAGAATTGTCGACGGAGGA
>LGVD01023366.1_pt1 | contig 11869 bp, 9 predicted proteins | sample 469861 | NCBI WGS metagenome assembly LGVD01 (sample SAMN03857201, study PRJNA290197) | marine sediment metagenome | biome: ocean floor; feature: cold seep; material: sediment; isolation source: sample #3730, Push core (PC) 16 from cruise R/V Atlantis leg AT-15-68, Alvin... ... | reverse complement strand
GTTCCAAAAAGACTTTTTTTCTCCTTGAAAAGAGCTTTATATAAGATTTCATTTATCTTTTCGGACATCTTTTCTTCACCCGTCTCTTTTTTTAATGCTTGATATATTTCTTCCCTTAATTCAATTGCTTTGCGAACATACATTGTTTTCACCTTCACATTAATAAAGGACAAGCATATATAAAAATATTCTGTACCTGCATAGTTGGGTACGAGAATTCCAGACACAGGATACTGGTTCGACTTGCATCTTGTATCATGTATCATGTATCTTCCATCTTTAATTATCTTCTTGTGAAAATCTGTGTAATCTTGTGGTTATCAAAACTATTTAACCCTTCCGCACCCATCAGCCAGAACGCTTCTTCGTGGAACTCACCTGCCGCATCTTTGAAATCCTGCCTTTTAAACATAACCGCACCAACAGAAAGCAAATACCGGTGGTCCAATTTATTCCAATTACCATAATTGCTGAGTATATGCAGCCGGCCATCGTCATTATCACCTATCTGTGGAGCGGTGCCGTCTGGCTTTGTATAATACATTACGAACTCAATCATCTTCTCTAAACGAGTCATATACCACTCCGGGAAGGTTATGCCGTTCTTGCGACACAGCAGCGTAGTAGAAAGAAAAAGTTCAATCACCAGACGATGATAACTAATCGAGCCTTCAAAATCCACACCATCGGGATACACCTGAACCTTCATCTCCTCTTTTAGTGCATTCAACCCTTTTTCAAGCCATTTTTTCCCTTCTCTTGTTTCTTGAAAGAAGATTCCGAGATAGACTAATCCTGCGATGTCCGAGAGATAATGGTTGCCCCGTATCCGCCCAAATTCTAAATTGTTTACTATGTGCCGGCCATGCAGGTACAAACTTTTAAAGAATTTTATCTTGAACTCGTTTGTTGAACTTTGAGAACCACAAAAAAAGTAATAGCCCCAAATCCAATTTACCGCACGAATAGCGACATCCATCGTGCATGCCCAGTTCACACCGAGTTCTACGGGATTCTTTTCTATCCAGCTTTCTATTTGCTCTACAAACTCTTTTGTGTATCTTTCATCGTTTGTGTACCAGTACGCTTTTCCAAGAGTGACAAGGTGCTGGCATCTGCTCAGTTCCCAAGGAACTTTTACATCGGAATCATCATCTAAAGTAATATGCTTTCTCGTGCCAAGGTAATATGTCCGGGTATTCCATCTAAATCCTGTTTTGAAATCTAAATGCCAGTTTATTTCTTTTCCAAGTTCTTGTTTGCCGGAACCAAGCAAATTGAAAATATGATTGCAGATTTCGTCTGCTTCGTTTATTGTTTGTTCTATTGAGTTAGGATATTCTTTTTTTAGTAGTTCAACTATTTTACCATTGTCCGTTATATTAAAGAAAAAGGGCGGTAACTGGTGGATTAAAAAATCATGCTCGGTTTTATATTCTAACGCATTCAAAAAAGCCGTATCTGACAATTTAACTGGATGAAAAATAATAGTATATCTTCTTATCCTACTTTTTGTACGTTCTGTAGCAATCTTTATCAAGATACTTGGCGGCTTCATTCCGGCTTTGTTTATCTTTCTAATTATCTTCCTCATTTCCACCCAAATTTTCTTTTTGCGTTCCATGACAATTGATTTCATTAAGCCCGTTCTGTACTACGTTTGTGCTAACCTTTTTGGCGATAACATAAACCGAGTCAGAGTACTTAGGTATAATTCGTTTGATAACATTGAGTATTTTACGTTTAATTGATAAATTATTTGTTTTAATCGAATATCCTTCTTCAACAATTTCAAGAGATGAATAATTACATAATAGCTGAAGTTCTTTGAGTGTCATCTCGCGATTGTGACCTGAGAAGGGATATTCAGAATAATAATAATCTTCATACGGCGGTAATAACGATTTCCCTCTTATAGTACTGATAACGTTAGATATTTTACATATATTTGGTACATGAATATATAACAAAGAATTTGAATCCATCAAAGATTTGATTTTATTCATTAAAAGTCGAGGGCTGCCATTTAAGTGTTCTAATATGGCTATTAATAGAACATCCACACCTACAGGTAATGTAGCTATAGGATCTTTTATAATATCAAGGTTATGCACTTTTATATCCTGTGAGTTTAAATATTTTAATATTGGATCATATGCACACCCATATAAATCAACCTTCTCAACAACTTCAATTTGGTACCCTAATCTTTTTAATACCGTAGGATAATAAGGAATGAATGTCCCTATATCAAGAATTATTTTACAATTACTACCTCTCTGGAAAGCATAAAAGTCAATAACCTTATTCCACGCAGGAATTTCAGCTAAAAGAAACATTGAATAAGGATCTTTTTGGTAATGTAAGAATCCCCTATTGAAAGTCGAAAATTCAGTCCAATTGATTTTTTCTACTAATTCTTTCATATCTAAGAATACTTCTTGTTTTATTGAGTCCAAATTTTTACTATTTATTTCTATTTTAGAAATATCAGAATTGTTTTTAGCCATAACTATTAGTTGATTCCCTCTATTATTAATTTCACTAATTTTATTTGGAATAAACAGAAGTATATCTGCAATAAGTGAATCCCTAATTTGTTTAGTAGCCGCTTGAAAAATATTTATAAATACATTTTTAGTACTTGTCGAATTAGCAAAGGATGATTCTTTTTGTACTTGTTTCTCCTTTTTTGCAAAAACAGAAATGAGTGTTTTTAGAAACTCTACAAATATAGTTGGCGAAAATGTCTTAGTATTAATTTTATAAACATTAAAACCATTATTCCGAAGTAAGTGGGTAAGACTTTTCGCTGTGTAACAAATTCTATGATCCGTGCCATAGAACAGTCCCCCAATTCTTCTACGCCATATAGAACTTTCACTCCAACTACGTAGATTCGGTGTTTCAATATATAAATAGCCACCTGTTTTCAAAAGTTTTATTACATTTATCAGAAATTCTTCGGGTCTTCTTAGGTGCTCAATCAATNNATAATAAGATCGTATTGATGCTCATTTTTAAAACTTTCTATAGATGAGCAATAGAAGTTACCTCTTTTATTTGTTTTGGCAAACTCGATGGCTTCTGCCGAGGTATCAATCCCCTCAGCTATATAGCCATTCCGATTCAGAGTATCTACCAAAAATCCTGTACCACAACCAACATCCAATACAGTCCTTATCCCGTAAAGCTTTCTCACTTGCTTCAAGGCATAAGAAGCTCTCACAAAAATGGCTTTATCGTTTTCTTGTGATCTGACCCAATCTTTATCATAAATCTTTATCCCTAATTGGGGCATATCTCTTTCGTTTCTAACAGCTATTTCACACATATCACAGAAATAAAAATCGGCAATTAATTTAGTCTTCACAGGTCTTTTGCAAAAAGGGCAATTAATTAACATTTTCACTTTATTATTCTTCTCCTGATCTTACTCATAATAGCTCGCAATTCTTGAATCTCTTCCTCTTGTATCTCTCGCAATAAAAAGAGCAGCAGCAAATAAACTACAGTTCCAACGCATATGCCAACTATCAAACTTAATAGTGTTGATGACGTCAAGCTATTACCCATTAGGTATATTACGGCCCCCATAACAACCGAAGCGCAAGTAATCTTTTTTAAAGACTTAAAGGGGAATTCCCATATAAAAACTTTTCTCGATACAATTATCATGAGAATCAATAGGATTGCATATCCAACCAGCGTGGTTACAGCGGCAGCCATATATCCATATTTAGGTATAAAGAGAAAGTTAAGCGACAAGTTAAGTATACCCGCTACAACTATACAAAACATGATTGGACTAGTTTTTTTATAAAATACCAAGCCCGTACTAAACCTTTGCTGTAATCCCAATAAAAGACCGCCAAAAACAATGAAGGGTACGATTCGATATCCCTCATAGTATTCAGGGGCGGTAAGGACACAAATAACCGTCTTTGCCAATACGCTTAACCCAACTGCCGCCGGAAGGCAGAGCATTAGGTAATATCTGGTAGTTTTGCTAACAAACTCACGGCTTTTCTCCACACCTTCCTTCTCCCAAATATTCAGTCCAATCGGTCCTCCAGATAACAGGAATAGCGAAGCAATAAAAAGGATGCTGTATTCAGAAATAGCATAGCTCGCAGAATATATACCTACTTCCTGACTACCGCGAAAAAAAACCAAGACATATCGGTCTGATAGACTCAGGATCCAAGTAGCGAGATTTGCAAGTATCAGCGGAAAGCTGTATCTTGCCATCTCCAAAGTTTGTGATGTGAATATGGTTTTACTCATGGATACTTTTTTAACTGCAACTTTCCAGACCAAAGGAAGAACTACCGCTATACTCAAAACTGAGCCCCAAAGTAAGCCTTCGACACCATAATGAAAGATTAACACCAGTGCCAATCCAAAGCCGATGGCGGTTACACTCTTCCACACAGAAAAAGCACTATACCAATTCACCTGACGTTTAGTCCTGAGGAAGTGCAATAACACGTTAAGGCTGGCAGTCAGAATGAATATCAACACGCCAATGCGCATTAGAAGGTAAAAAAAATCAGAGATGTGATTTCGGCTGAGAAATAGAATTGCCATGAAAATAAGAGTGAGAACAGTTACTGACAGTAAAAACAGTTTTATCACAATACCATAAAACTCGTCCAATTCTCCCTCTCGTTCATAAACGGGATGGAACCTAATGATAGACATGCCTAACCAGCCAGTGATAGCAGATAAAATGGAGACTGTAGTTAATACCAGAACATAGTTTCCATAATCTGCAGGTAGAAATAAACGAGTAATAATAGGAATGCTTAAAAATCCCACTATTGCCGGAACAACCTGCGCGGGAAAGTATTTCACCAAATCTTTAATGAACTCCTGGATCATAATACCACTATTCCTTCAGATGCTTATTAACTCTTTTGCGTATAATTCCCAAATAACACTTAATACAAAAGGGGGAAACGAGCCATAATACGCATTGCAAAAGATGCTACACCCCATATTTTAAAATTCTAATAATCCAGCTTTTCATATTCCCTGCTAGGTATTCACCTGCTATTTGCTCAAACCACCACCTCCATGTAACTGTGCCATTATTTATAGGTTGGGATATTTCAGAGATGAATCGTTGTATCTCCTCCTGCTCTTCCTCCGTTGGTACATAAGGAACAAGGTTATAATCTATTTTAACTGGGATAATATCATAATCACTCAGTCCCGATTTAGTAAGCTCCATTGAGAGTATAAAAGATTGATTGTTTGGACTATAAGAAAGGGAAGGATCAAACTGGAAATTTCCCAGCGAATATGCGATTAGACCATTTTTATATCTTTCTATCCCTCGAATCACGTGTGGATGGTGCCCCAATATAATAGTAGCTCCGCTATCAATTAGTTTATGTGCCAAAACTATCTGTTTTGGAGATGGATAAAAGACATTTTCAATGCCCCAATGCAAAGAAAGAACGATAACATCGCATTCTGGCTTTAAGCTTACAATGTCTTTTATAATGTTGTCTGCGTTCATTCCATTTACCAATACACCATTTTGAGGCTTATTAAACCCACCTTCGTAATAACCTAAAAAACCTATCTTTGTAGTATTCACCTTAATTACAACATAGGATTGATTGAAATTATGATTGCTACAACCAATAAAGTTTAGGTTATTTTTATTTAGAACATCTAATGTTTCATTAAAGCCTTCTATTCCTAAATCCATAATATGATTATTCGCTACGCTGAGAATGTCGAATCCTGCATCATTCAACCACTTCACTTTATCGGGCGATGTGTAAAGTACTACAGCTTTTTCTGCCACCGTACCTCGATTCGATAAAACGGTCTCCAGATTGCCAAAGAGGAGGTCTTTATCTCTGAATACTTCTTTGACTTTTTCAAAAGGATGACTATCACTTCTGGTTTGCAGAGAAATATCTCCTACGGCAATTAGTTTTACTTTACTCATTTATAATCTCCAAACGGGATCGGCAATTTCTGTATCAAAAACCTGTACTTTCCTCTGGCAGTTCTTGGGATCTCGTCTACATAATTAAAAGTTATAGATAATTGATTATCAACAGTTCTTTGCATTTTTTGAAGGATTTCCTGTTCATCTTTATCTGAATACCCAACAGACTTCACAATCCTCACAAATAATTTACCCTCTTCCTCTTGGATAAGTTGCATTTCTTTTATTTTTGAAAAAGCATTAAAGTGTTGAGCAAATATTAATGCCGTTAGTGTTATTAATCTTTTATCTTTAGCAACTATTAAATCTTGCAACCTTCCTTCAACTCTTTTTAACAAAGGATATTCTCTGCCACATTCACATTTTTTGTCTGTATGAACACCCAAGTCCATTGTTTTATATCTAATAAAAGGGTATATAAAATTATTTAATCCCGTAGCAACAATTTCTCCTATACCTCCTTCTTCATTTACAATCTTTCCATCATCACCCATTAACTCAACAATTCCGTATTCTAGAAAGATATGATAACATGTGCTATGTTCACATTCACCAGCTAGGACAGCCTGTTCAGTATGTCCATACCAGCTATAAACTCTGCATTTAAAAACATCCTCTAATAGTTCTCGTTGTGATGGATATAGATTTTCTGAGCCACATAGTATCGCTTTGGCAGTAGGAAAAGGCTCGATATTATTTTCTTTCATAAATTTTGCCAGAATGGTAATTGCAGATGGATACGCTTGGATAAAATCAGGTTCAAATTCTCGTATCTTTTCGATATACTTCGGCATATTCTCATCGGTTAAGTGGTAAGATGATAGAACCAAACTTTTATTAATCGGATCATATTCCCAGAATTTGCCTTTAGCAGCGGATTCAACAACGGTGCCCCGCAAAACAACGCACTTAGCCCCCAACTTATATCCTACTCGGTTCCATTGTGTGGTCATAAATGCCCGTTCTTTTGCATTTGAAACACGGTTTTCAAGATAGAATCCCATTGGAATTCCTGTTGACCCACCAGTTGTTACATATTGGAATTTAGATGGTGAATAATTTATTGCCTTCAAATCTTCCAAATTATCCTGTATTATCTGCTTGGTCAAATAAGGTAATTGTTGCAAATCCCTAAAATCCTGTATATCTTTTGGTTTCAAACCTCGTTCATCAAATATCCTTCGATAATAAGGCACATTCTCGTATGCATGTTGCAAGAGTTTGCTTAATTGTTGCAATTGGTATTCCTCCAGTTGTTCTTTACTCCACCACTGTGATTTCTGCAAGAAAGCGTATGTCTCCCGGAAAACCTTCCCGTAGCGGATATGTCGCGGGATCACCCCATAAACATACTTCGGCCCTTGCTTCAGGGAATACGGCAGTAAAGGGTAAACAGAGAATGGCAAATTGTGATTAGTCATTTTACCAGGAACTCGCAGTTTCTTCATTTTTATGGCATTCCATTTGCACTATCTTTTATGAGGTTGCGTGGTTACACTTGATTATATAACAAACACGTTTTTATAAATGTTTTTTTTCCCTATTTATCTTTGCTAAATACGGCACAGCGTGTGAATAGTAAACAGTTCACCCATCACCCCAACCCCTCATAAACCTTCTGTAAAATCTTCGCTGACTTATCCCACGTGTAATTATCAACAATCATCTTACGTGCATTCTTACCGATTTGATTAGTATCCGTATCCAATAGTTCCAACAATGTATTTTTAAAACTTTCTAGGTTTCCTTTTTCAAATAGAAATCCATTCTCGCCATGCTTTATTATTTCTGCGATACCGCCCACATTACTCCCCAAAACTGGCTTTTCCATTGCCATCACCTCGAAAAGTTTCAAAGGTGTTATTGTTTCTGTGGAGATAGAGGAAGGACGAGGGATGACAAAGAGATCGCACAGTTGATAATAAATGGGCATATCACTATAAGGAACCATAGGCAAATAGTTAACCTGAGTGTATTTTTTAGAGAGCGTAATAATTTTGCCTTCTTCGGTGCCGCGACCGATAAACAAAAAGGAGATATTAGGGTTTTTATTGATAATAGAGGGTATTACAGTAGCAAAATCATTTATACCATTAATTTGATTGATAGCTCCTGAATACATAACTACAGTATTTGATAATTTAAGTCTTCTCTTCAGCTCTTCTGTTTTTTCCATGTGTTTTGGAGTGAAAATAGTTATATCTACCCCATTGGGAACTACAGTTATTTTATCCTTTTTTATTTTATAGCGATTGGAAATCCAATCTTTTAGTTGCGGTGTAAGTGTAATAACATGGTTACAAGGTTTCAATGCGTCCTTTATCTTCCTCTTTTCATACAAGGACATAGCAAAAAATCGTCCAATCCGAGATATGGCAACATATTCATCCCTTACTGCATGAAACTCAATTATTAGTGGTTTATTTAATTTCACACTTGATCTTTTAGCAGATTGCAAAAAAATTGAAGATTCGTGAGCATGAATTATATCAAATTCTTCGGATCTTACGGAATTGAATAGCATCTTAGGTCTTTGATAAATTGTGTGGATGTAACGTATAGGAGCTTTTGCATAGATCCCGTATGCTTTTAATGGTACTCTTTTGACCGTTATGTTTCCAAAACACTCTTCTTTTAACTTGACTACATTTCCACTACCTATTTCGTTTGAAGTAATCACTATTGTTTCATAGGGTATATTAGATAGAAGACCATATAATCTCGTTGTAGTACCATTATACAAAGGGAAAAAACCTGATACAAGATGTAAAATTTTCAACATTATTCTTCAACCTCAGATATTTTATTCGCCGTTGCAATCAAAGTATAGCCCTTATCCGTCTCTCCAAACAATCTATCCGAAATCAAACATAAAGGGTAGATAAAAGAAATAATCTTCCACAATTTCCCAGACCATTTCATTTTAATCCCGATCTTAAAGAAAAAGCTTGTTATCTGTGAATTCAGAAGATATTTACACCTACTCATCTCGAACCCGGAAATTTCAAATCGCTCTTTCAACTTTTCAGGAGTATAATAACTTACAACATGCGCAATTGCTCTGTGCCTTTCCTTGAGTTCATCGCTGATCGGATATGCGAAACTGTCAGCCGTCAAAACAACTTCCCCATTTGGCTTTAAAACCATATTCATCTCTTTTAATGCCTTTAGACCGTCTTTAAAGTGTTCTAAGGAAGAACTGCATACAACCTTGTCGAAGTATCCCTTTGGATACGGCAAATCTTCTGTGTTTCCAACCTCAAATTCGCATGTTATATTCTCTCTTTCTGCAAGACGCTTCGCGCGCTCTATCGCATTTTCTGATATATCAATCCCTTGAATCTCGCAGCCGCATTCTGCAATTTTAAGGCTCAATTCTCCCGCTCCACATGCAACATCTAAAATTCTTTCGCCTTCTTTTGGGTCGAGCCACTCAAACAGACTTCGCCATTCGATTATTCTTACGATGTTGGGTGTGCCAATTGTTTTGTATATCAAATGACCGACATAACTTTTCATGTTATTGAATCCCCTTTATTCTCCTGCTCTTTATATTTCGCGTGTGTTTCGAAAAGACTTTAAAAACATCATGGATCAATTCCCTCATATAACACGCTATTTGTTGAATGTTTAATACTCGAACATCAATTGTGATTACGTCTCGCGAATTGATTTTCCCGCACTTATACTCCATCTTTTTAATTCCTATTAATTCTATAGATCCACCAATGACAATCTCATCATTCACAAATACCATGTCTCTTAAATGGCGGTTGTCTAAACATCCGGGGCATGCTAAAAATTCTAGAAGCTTACTTTGCATCTGCTATCACCTCTTTATAAACTTCAATCGTCTTCTCCGCAATCTTGTCCCACGAAAGTTCCTCTTTCATCTTCTTATAGGCATTCTCACCCATCTGTTTTCTTAAATCATCATTCTGTAATAACCATACAATCTTTTCAGCTAATGCTTTAGGATTTTTCGCCTCAACGATATACCCAGTCCCACCATCTTCAACGACTTCGGGTATACTACCCACATTAGTTGTGATTACTGGTTTCTTGAAAGAATATGCAATTGGGATTATTCCAGATTGTGAACCATCAATATATGGTAAAATCACGACAGCACATCTTTGAAATAAACTTGCAACTTCTTCATCCGGAATAAACTCATTTACGATTTCAAAATTCTTGTCATTCAAGATATACTTATCATATTTTTGGAAATCACCGACTCCCGCAATAACGATTTTTGCATTCTCTACTTCTTTTGTGACCATCGGTTCTGCTTGTAATAAATATTGAATGCCTTTGTAATCCAATATTCTCCCAAAAAACAATACGGATAACTCCTCATGAATACTATCATCTTTCCATTTAGTGAAAAAAGCGTAATCTCCATGAGGAATGATTTCTATTTTAGTATAAGGGATTCTTTTCGCCAATAATTCATTTTTTATGTTCTTACCATGAACGAATATTTTATCAGAATTTCTTATCCATGATTTGATTCTAATATTTTTAACAATTGAAGTCTCTCCCGCATGTGGTTTTGGGTCATGTAGTGTGGTAACAATTGGGCATTTTATAACTTTTTTGAGTAACGGAAGCACCAGACTCAACCAAGGGTGCCCGCTTGTCATATGAATTATGTCCGCATCCGTTCCTTTTAATATGTTTATAAGTTTTGGTATTGATGTGATCACTTCTTTGCAAAGGTATGTTTTTGGAGGTGTTATTTTTTTAATCTCTATATTTTTTTCAAATAATTGCGTGCTCACATCATCAGCCAGTATTACGGTTACATCTATGGTTTTTGCCAAAGCATTGGCTAATTGAGAACAGTAATGCATCATCCCACCCGATACTTCTTTTCTATCCAAATTTATCAACGCCGCTTTCATAAGTTTTTCTCAATTCCCGCCCCTCAAATCTTTATAAACTAAATGTAACTGTTCTAAATAAGTATCTAAAGAATAACTTTTAATGCTTTTAAGCTCGCACTCGACTAGACAATTTCTTATTTTTTCATCACTATAAACCACTCTAATTTTTTCTACCAGATCTGCCTCATCTTTTGGCTTAAACAATAAAGCATTTTCTTTGTCTCTTGCCAACTCATTTACAGAAATAGCATCTGCACAGATAAAAGGGATGCCTAAAGCCTGTACTTCATAAAAAATCATCGGAGATGGCTCCCAATGGGAGGGCATAGCAAAACAATCAATCATACTGTAAAAAAATCGTATATCGGGCACAAATCCGATGTAGAAAACTTTATCGCTTAAGTCTAATTTATAAATCAAATTAATCAGTTTCTGCTTATCTGGACCGTTTCCAACGATTAAAAATTTTAGTTTTAAATTCTCTTCCGAGATGATTTTTGCAGATTTTATCAATTCTTCCCAGCCTTTCGTCTTCACTAGCCGCCCTGCAAAACCAATAACAAAATCCTCTTTATCTATCCCTATTTTTGCTCTAGCACTATTTCTGTCATATTTTTCAAGAACTTTCGGATTAAAGTTGTCTAAATCCACAAAATTGTAGAGAATTTTTATTTTCCCTTCTGGTATGCCCGCATTTTCAATTAATCTTTTCTTGGTTGCCGCAGAAACTGCAATGAATAGGTCAACTTTATTCTGTGTATGTTTGAGAAAAAAGTTATACAACCATTTATTTTTAAATATTCTACCATGTTCATGATATACTAATTTGAAATCAGGAAAACGTATTCTTTTTAAAATATAACCAAAGATATAAGCACCAAAAAGATGACAGTGTAGGATGCTATAGTTGTTTTTTATAATCAACTCTTTTATTTCGTATAAGGTTCTCACGTTCAATTTCAAGTTACTTTTAGAAAAATAAACATTTTCTATTTTTGTGGTTTGGTTC
>LGVD01077730.1_pt1 | contig 11876 bp, 18 predicted proteins | sample 469861 | NCBI WGS metagenome assembly LGVD01 (sample SAMN03857201, study PRJNA290197) | marine sediment metagenome | biome: ocean floor; feature: cold seep; material: sediment; isolation source: sample #3730, Push core (PC) 16 from cruise R/V Atlantis leg AT-15-68, Alvin... ... | reverse complement strand
GTAGAGTCCCATCTAATATCGGGTACTCTCTGACTTGTGAATATTGCTCTTGGATATTCTGCTTACGTTCCGGATGCACCATGCAGACGTCAACGCTAAGGTGGATATCATTAGAAGTGCTGGTGTTTGTACGTTTGAAACGTTGTGTCCAGTAGAGCGACTTAAAATAGCTTTTGGAGAGAATGACACCAGAGTGATCGGAAGTGGTGTGGTCAGGATAGTCCCTGGTGTCAGCAAAATTTCGGTTTGTATCCATAATAAAGCTTGTAGGAAAGTTTTGGGATACACGTTCTCTCGGTGTTTACTCTCTTTTAATAAGAGGAGACACGAGGAAATGAACAAACCCCGTGTCTGCCATGGTATAGAACGGAGCTCCGCAAGGAGGCCAATCTCAGTCAGCGCTTACCATATTTAAATCTTGGCAGCGGGTAAAGAAAGCAAAACCCCGCTGCACCGGGGCAAGGGGACCCCAATCATATTTACCCCTTCTCGGTGATAAATGTTGCGTTGTGGGCAGGGGGCTGGTGGNNGGGCCATCGTCGTTCTGGTTACAAAAAAAATAAATACCTCGCGTCGTAAGAAATTGCGACGGAGGCGGCTTAAAACGATGATTTCATCTATGTTGTGATCTATTCATCTCGTTATACAACACGTCACATATATCATGTTCGATTGTGTCATGTTCAGCGTTACGTAATACATAGTTGTTACAGATCACGTCTCGGCATCCATCCGGAAACTCCTTCTTGATGTGCTCAACGAGTGCTGCGATCTTCTCTTCGGCTTCTTATGTTTTCATCATACCCTCTTGATCAGCGAATTGATCATACGTTCGGTCTTCGTATAGTTGTAGTCGTCTGCATAGGAAAACACCTCATGCATCCGTCCTTTATCCCATCCACAATCAGCCATTAGGTGCGTAATATGACACCGTGCCTCGTGTTCTGATGGACTCGTTGATACTTTGCTTCCAGCTGGTTGGATGCTGTTCATCCGACCGACTACCTTGAACATCTGGAGCACATTCATCAACCATGTTTCTTCTGGCGATCTTCCAAGAAGACCCTCGGTATTCGGTGCGTTCTTAGCTCTGGTCTCTTGATCCACCTTTTCCAATAGCTGCACAAATGCATGGATGGTAGGTCGTAGACATCTTATTGATTCTGGATGTACGATCTCTCGATACTTCTTTTCACCAAGAAGGTTCCGCTCTTTCAATCTGAACAACCGCTTAATAAGAATCTCTCCTTCGATCCGGTACAACTCATCGGTGACCCACTGTGAAGGCTCATGAACTTGTACAAGTCCTCTACGATTCTGTGCCATCGACTTGATCTCATCGATGGTGAGTGTGCTGAGTTCCTCCGCGGATAGTCCGATAGCGNNCTGCCATCCCTCGAATCTCATCGATAGTGAGTGTAGATAGTTCCTCCATGGTCAGTCCGATGGCGTGTAGCTTCGTCTTCGGATGCACTGAGTCGATGATCCTGTGGACCCGGGAAGTGTCTCCGATGACTGCCCAATCCATCGTTGTAAGCTCCGGTAGGTGGTCCGCAAGCATATTTGCGAACCTTCTCAGCACAGAGCTTTTGAGATCCGGGATTAGGTCAACTGGGTTGCAGTTGATCAGGACGTGTGCCCCTTTAGCACCGCTGAAGTTGCATGTTGCGTGACCGACATACTGTGCTACTTCGGCAGCATCCGCCAAAGCGTTCTCTGGATGCTCTTTATCGTCGAAATCAAAGAATATTCCATCGATGATTGCGGTCTTGCTGATCTCTGGTGTGACTTTCCCGCCTTTCCATCCAGTCCAGCCATATACGCTTAGGTACTTTGCAATGTTCGGTATCTTCTCGATGCATGTTTGTAGGTGCTCGGTACTCTCGATTGGAGTACCTAGCCTCCGAAACTTTCCTTCTGGATCGATGTATGCGAACTGTTTGGGCAATGCGTAGTTACACATCTAAATCACCCCTCCATCGACTATCCGGTCTGCCACATCTTTGGTTATATTCATCATCTCGGCGATCCGGTCTTTCAATACACCAGAATCAAATAAGATTAGCACATTCTCTTCGAGTGTGTACGACATCTTAATCATGCCTCCATAAGTATTGGAATAAACCAGTAATGCACATCTTATCCCTCCAATTCGATTAGATTTCCACCCATCTCTGCTTCGGTCACCAGTCCGCTAATCCCGGCGATGCGCTTCAGCACCATCGACTCTGCGACCTTCCGCATCATCGATGATGTGTACTGCTTCCAGACCTGCCCACCCTTCGAGTTACCACTCTTATCATATTCTTTCATCGATGCAAAGATCGTCGCCATGTCTTGGCCGTCCATCCGACCACATGCCCAGGCACCGATGATGTCACCTCGGTCCATAAAGTTTGTGATCACGTGTTTCGAGACTTTCATCACCCCATCAACGAAACTCATCTCAAACTCGTCATTCTCGCAGACTTCCATCGAGTGGATTCCTTGAAATCGCAGATCCCTCTTCGCGATCGTTAGATACCCATCTCTGCCGGTGATGATGGTGGTCTGCCCCTTATCATTCTTCACAAAGTATATCTCTTTCAAGAACGGATTTAGACCGCTGTACTTTGCAACATTCAGGAAGTACGCGAACTCCGCTGGCGTTGCGTTCGCAGCGACTGTCTTCCGCATCACTTCAAGCTGTGTATCAGTCCAGTCTTCTTGTGAGTGATCTTGTGTCACCAGTGCTTTCACCGCTGACATCTCCTGTTTTTCCTTGCATCTTTCGATGCAGTTCAGTACATCATCTGATGTGTCGTACTCGGTGCCGCATATCTCACATGCGAACTTCTTCGGTGGCTTCTCAACTGTTGCGTTTTTTGCATCAGTTGTAAAGGGATCCTTAACAACTTCCTCCTGTGGTGGTTCTTCCGCATCCTGCGTGACCAGTCTCGATGACTTCTTTTCATTCGCCGGCTTCTTCGGGCAATCTTTTATATGCTCGGCGATGTCATGCTTCACCTGTGCAAGATCTGTGCCGCTGATGCTGTCTCCGCAGTAAATACACTTGCGGGAATACGTCTTTGGTTTCGGCTCCACATCGACTCCTGTGTCGAGTGGCCTGTCTTCATTCATAGGATCAAGCTTTTCCGATTCCTTCCCATCTGGTGCCCAGCTTGCCTTGTCTTCCGGCAGTTCTGTATCCAGTGGTGGATAGAGATATCGATTCTCGACGTACCATCCAAGACTAAGCAGATACTCCTGCAACCATCGATATTCTTTACNNTTCGGAAGATCCTCGAAAGCGAGAATGTGCTCGCATAGAAGATTTCCGGAGTCTCTGAACTTGTCACAAGCACACCCGACGAGGTTATCATCGGTATATAAAAGTGTTGCGTTGTCTGCTTCCTCAAGAATGAACATGTTCTCGTTCAGCCGGATCCAAGTCCCCTCGAGTGCTTCTGCTTTCTTCTCTGTCCCGCCATCACTTATTGCTTCATTCCCCAAGATCTTCCGCATGGGTTCGATCGCGTACTTCATTACTTTCACATCTTTATTCATGAGTCATACCTCCATTGAATCTGTAACAGTGCCCTTGAACGGTGCCAATGCCCGACTCACTGCTGCCGACACTTCACCGAGCAGAAACTCATTCCCGACCGGTAGTTCGATCACGATCTGATCACCCTTCATCGATGAGGCTGATAGCTCGTATCCATCGACCACGCCCCGCAGGAAACCCCTTTTAACAAGATGTCCCTTGCCACCCATATAGTGCTCGAGCGACGACGCTGATCCTCGCTTTGCTTTCGTCAGTGCCGTTTGTATATCATCATTTGAGTATCTCTTCTTTCCTGTAGCCTGTAGATATCTGGTCGTCTGAGCACAGGCGACCGTTATGCTGGTTCTTTGTTCGGTCATGATTCATTCCTCCGTTCTTCATATTTGCAGGGAGGGCATCGTTTGATGTCCTCTCCAATTCTGTCCATCTCTTTACTGCAGTACGGGCACGGAATCGGTGTGTTTGTCATTGTTATATACCAAGTGTTTTGGGCTATGCCCATGCACCGATCTGATCATGAATCATGTGGTACGATAATAACCACCATCGATGCGAAGTTGCGTTCTAACGATCCCGTGACGGACACCACGGGATAACATTGTACGGCGGCCACCACAACCACCGAAGTCCATAGGTGATGGCTATTGTGCCATCACCCGATTCTGCCTTTTAAGTTGTGCCTCTCTGAGTTCTGCCTGTGCAGCGTCAACCTTCTTCTGTAATCTCCTGATGTTGCCCCTCTCTAAAACATCGTTTCTCTGTATTGCTTCGATTCCATATTCATCTGATTTTAGTTTCGACATTATGTCTGCCTCCTTAGTTTCCATCCATTCTTCTTTCGTGTGATCCGCCCGGACTGTGCCAGACGTTTCAATGCCTCGATGAACTCGAAATTATCAAGGTAGCTCATCGGATATACCTTGTCGATGATCCCGAGTGCCATCTCATCGACGACTCGGTTCTGTCTCGCTTGTCTCTCTGCTTCGTAGTCTTCCCCGAAGAACTCTGCCCATTGTTTCAGAAAGGTTTCTCCATTTCTGATGTAGCGCTCATAAGGAAAGTTGATCGCTTCATCGAGTCCGGATGTCCATATTTCTTTCGTGCGTAGTGCCATTGTTCTATACCGATTTGGGGGTGTTTCCATCTCCATTGGCGATTAACTCTGCCACCAAATTGGTTGCTTCCTCAAGCGCAGATGACGCATTATATAAATTCCCTGTTGCGATTGAGTGTGTTGCATATCCAGCAAGTCCCATAGCTTTCAGTCGTGTTAGATTCTGTGTTGGGTAATCCATTATTCTATACCTCTTTCTTTTTCGCCAATGTCGTCGCCGGCACCGACTTAGAAAAGGAAAAGTAATAGGGTCGTGGATCGTCTCACAGTTTCGGTTATCATTCCGATGCTGTTTGATCCACTTTCTTTCAGGCTCGAATCATAGACAGTCATCGCCTGCGGCTCGGTTTCATTTTGGGGTTTGCGGGTGATCCAAGCGAGGGGCAGATTTACCCCGCCGACTCGGGGATTTACTGTTTCATCGCCGTTTTGTATTCATCAGCTCCCGACACATTACTGCGCCGTTTGCCTCTTACAATATAATATGGTACTCCATCGTATATAAAGGTATCGCTCATATATTCAGAGACCGGTGAATGTTCTGATTTCGATTTATCGACATGTCCGGCGATCTCGGTAAACACGAATATCTAAATTCAGAGCCGTCACAAACATATAACAGATGCCCTCATATATTCATAAGTGGGTGGGTGTCCAACGTGGCACACAGAGCCTCTCAGACCCCTCCAAAATAACGTTGCTTGATAGCGGTTTTTCACCAAAACCGCCTGCTGATAGCGTTTCTGCAAAAACGATAGCGGCTGCATAGTATATAAAGGCATCGGTCATAAACGGACTTGTATATAGACTATTTGGCTAATCGCTATCAGGCGGCACACACCACATTACTACTATATACATGTATAATAAACGAGAATATATTCCATTGGAGACTATGGAATAGCACACGTTCGCTTGCTGTCGTTTTTGCACTTGTGTTATCTTAAGTACACTTGTGCGCTAAAATTCCACCCCCCGCTATCGGTTTTAAATTGGTCACTCAAATAATTCCAATAACTATGTGAATAGTGGAGTCAGAAGCATGACCTATACCCCCTTCGTGGAACCAAAAAGTTTCGTGATCGTTTTGTTAACGCCAGCAAAACGATCATCGATGCTGCTTCATTCGAGTACTTGCACGATCACGGCCTCATCGCTTACAATCCGTTTGATGGAATCAGTGATATATGGCAGGTCTGCCCCGTCTGGTATCTCACTTATCAGTAGTCTCATTTAATCCTCCTCAAGATCGTATCGCTCGAACAATTGCTCAAGCAGTTCGCATTTCTGTGTTGTCACCCGAAGCAGCTTTGCCTCTGCCAGCAGGTTAACGACCGCATCGTCGAGCGAGTTGAGCTTGTTAGCGTCTGCGTATTCTCGTAGATCATCACGTGTTTTCAGTTTTAGGTATGTGTTGCCCATTTAGTTTCTCCTTGTGGTTATGACTGCAAGCCAGATGATTAGAATCGCTATAATTATCCACCATCTCAACATATAGACCAGCAGACCACACCACGATAATAAGACAGTGGCTGCTGTTAGGATGGCGTTAACAAATCCACCAAGTACACCATATTCTGAAGCTATCCACTGTGAGTCATACCCAGCCTCCACATTAATGATTTGTGCTGTAAGTAGATATCCGAGCACTCCGAACATCAATAAAAGTACTAAGACGTTTGATTTCCAGTATCCCATCTCAACCCCTCATTGCGTATATCATCATAACAATAATAGCTGCAGCAATGTTTATCCCCATCGACGTTGTGATGCCTGCTAATCCGCACCATGCATTTAACCCATCAATAATCCACGGTGTTATCGGGATACTCGCTGCCACAACCCCTGATAGTGCTATAGACACGACAATCGTGCTGAGCGTCATCACTACTATAGTCACCAACGGTTTGATCATCGGTTCGTTGCCCACCTCAATCACCACCGACAATTTTAAAGATACCAACCATAATCGCCGCTGCTCCCGCATACATACACAGCAACATAGACTCATACATTACTGTGTTTGGGATTGATGCAATTTTGATAATTCCCCCACCGGCAAGGATACCTAATATACCAACCACAAATCTTGTGTTGTCCATCTCAATCACCCCTCGATGCATTCCGGATATCGTTTTTCGATCTCGGCATAGCACTCAGTGCATAGTTCTGTATGCCCATTCCGCGGGGAGCACGTAATATAAAGCATGCACCCAAGTTCCTTACATGTATTGATCATGTTGTCCCTGCCAACACAGTCTATCAAATCATTGTCGCATGTCATCTCAATTACCTTTGCATTCTGCCCACGAATCATCGAAGATCCTTGACACCACATCTTTTGTGGCGTTTTCGGGGAGTGCTCGCATCACCGCATTGAATGCCCATATAAGGTCAGTGGCGTCGCGGATATCCTCAATCCCTCGACCCATTATTTCATCGACTGATAGTTTTTCGCATGTCATCTCAATCACCACCACATGTGTACAATATCACTGCTCCAACCAATGCAACGAACTTCGCAGATTTGACGTGCGTCGCATCACCCGGCATGAGTAACCCCCACCAGCACGCCCGCAGAGACGACCCATGCAACCGTAGACGTGATCAACGAGTTTGGTACATCCATAGTCCTCTGAGCATAATAGAACGCCATAAGGAATACGAACGTCGTCGATAACGCATACATGCTGAACTTTGTGATCTGTTGCAACTGTACCGGAGTGACTGTTTGCCCGACAAAGTAGTAACCAATGAGTGTCACCGCTGGGAACAGCATCNNGCATTATAACACCTGATAGCATTGGATACCGTGTTTTAGCAAGCAACGTAACTGCTAAAACTGTCGAGCCACCTGCCAAGAACCGCAATACCATCTCAGTTCCGTTCATTTCGCACTCCATGATTTCTTGCATGATGGACAAAGTTGAAACGTTCGCCCTCTATATTCTACACTTGGCATCGTGCACGTACGGATACTCGTATAATCTCCGCAAGACTCGCACTGCTTCAATTTACTCGGCATGATCCACCTCTTCATAGGTCTTCTGGAAGATTGCATCATCGATGATGTATCTCTCACCATCTATGCCCTCTACCAGCCAGTCACCTGCCTTTCCTTCAAACGTTCCTTCGAGTGTGTCCACGATGAACGCTGCACCAATCTGTCCTGCTTTTATCGTAGATGTCTTCCTGAATTCTCTGAACCCAACTCTGTTGGTATCCGTTAGGTTTATTGGCTCACTTGGCATCATTTCTTTGTTCACGTCCTGCACCGCGTTGGTGCATGTATACTATACTCTCTTAAGGTACTTAAAGGTACGCATCTGTACCGCATAACGTATGTAATTAACTTGTAACTATATAGACACAAGCTTTGATTATGTTGATGGCAACAGTAATCTATATAGATTTGATGCAACGATATATGTGGTGGGTGGCTTATAAGGATTTCGCGGAAATACCAGTAACCAACCAGCCTATAGAGATTGTCTCAATACATCCAGACAACCATAGATTTCAAGCAGCTATATACTTCTAAACAAAAAAGGAATACGAACCAGACAATCTATAATTGATCGTCCGATTCTACAGCGATGTCTGGTTTCGCGTCTGCGAGATTCCGCAACAGCGAATCGATTTGACCGCCTGTAACTGTGTTGGAATTCACCTGTGCGTATTTCTTTGTCATAGCAGAGGGGGTAACAAAATACCACTCTTTTGCTTCCAATNNATGGATTGTTTAACCGATCTGCCTTTGCGATGACGTCAGACCAGTTATTCTTACCCGTCTCGACCTCGAAACCAATAATTAAGCCGAAAGAGTTTCGCACAGTCACATCGAAGTCCTTGCCATAATCATGTATTTCAGTGGTTAGGCCAAGGTTCTTTGCTGCTCTGGCGATCAGGTGAGTCATGATGAAGTGCTCATCGCTCTGGTTTTTTGTCTCGTTTCGGACCATGTAATCAGCCGTACCACGTCCAAGCTTCTTCCCAGGTGTTCTTTCGAACTTTAGGTTTACCAGCGTGCCGATTTGTTGCTGTGTCAAATCCTTGCAGACATAGAATTTTTCGGTAGTATCGAATTGCTCTGAATTGCCCTTAGCAATTGTACTGCTCTCTATGAGCTTCTTTTCCGCGGGTGCAGATGGGGTCTTAAACCGAGTGGCAACACTGTTCACGATCAAGAATCCTTCACCTTTTCCAGTCGATGTCAGTGTCCCGGCCTCCGATGGTGTGAGCCCGACCAGCTTACCAACCTCCTGCGCATACGCAGTTTCNNTTAGCCTCCTGCGCATACGCAGTTTCCATACCAAGAATTATTTTGATAGCAGTGTTTCCGATGATTGCATGGCCAGCAGAAGATCCCACCACATCATCGAGGTCTTGCGTGATGATCACAATCGACATATTGAAACCACGGCAGGTCTTCACGATCTTTTTGATGTATTCAGAGTTCGATGCGAGAAGTGCCCATGCTTCGTCCATGTAAACGCTCCTATAACCCCGCTCCCGTGCAATCATATAGTCATAGTTGTTAGCCAATATTAGATACATCACCGCATCACGGATGCTCTCGGGGACTCCAGAGATGTCGTAGTTGATGAGATGTGATTGCATATCGATGTTCGTACTGCCATTGAAAAATGATTTGAACGCCCCGGTTGCAAACGGCTTAATATCTTTGAGCAGGGTTGTTGCAGCTACCTTATCCGAATGCTGTACTTCGATTTCGGTCTCGACTTTTCCATTGATATAATCGAGAATCGTTTGATACAAATCGCTCATAATAGGTGGCTCGATATTCCAAGTATCGCGATCGCCTTCGATGATGCCCTTGTCGAAATACATCTGATCAATACAGGTCATCAGGATCGACTTCGCCGCTTCGGATACACCGCCAACCATGATGGATACGAATGTTGGCAATTCTTGTTTCTTTGATGTGAGCGTGTCGTCTGGACCGGCTCCGAGCGTGAACGGATTCAAGCAAGTGTCTGATCCTTCTCTAATTATAATGTTCGTACCTTTGAACTCCTCGACCAAGTTGCCGTATTCTTTCTTTGGATCGATGATCACGACATCGTTTCCCATCTCGACTTGATGCGCTATGTCTAATGATGCCCAGAAGGTTTTCCCGCGTCCAGATCCCGCCATCAGCACCACGTTTGCATTCATTAGGGATCGATCGAACTTGTCAAATATGATTGGGATGCCAGTCTCATACTCTACACCGATAATGCTTCCTCCTGATCCTGCACTTATCCGAGCGCGTCCAGGTAGTGCCATCGATCTCGCTACAGCTGTCGTATCCATGTGCCGAGTCATCTGGATGGGGTCTATCCCGATTGGCATCATACACTGATATCCTTCCATCCCTCTAAAATACAGCCTTGTAGGGAGTATCATGAGCCCTGCAATGGTGGATTTTAGGCTTGCTATCGCTCGGTTGAGTGTTCGTTCATTAGCGTCGTGCACGCTAAAATAGTTTGCAAGGTCGAAGCTCTTTTCAGTGCCCTTGGTTAGCGTCTTCAGCCGATCGGTCGCGGATGTAAGCTTTTCGTATGTGGTGACCGGAACCGGACTATCTTCAAGCATCCGCAGTTTGATCTCTGTGTCAAGGGTTGTTATATGCTCTTGAAGCTCTTTCACTGCTTTATCATTCTCGATTGGTGTGATGAACTGCGAGAAATTCAGATTTGTCTCATCGATGTCGTCGACTATTCTTGCAAGCCAGTTGTGCTGAAGGCTCCCTGGGTACCCTTTCGCGGCTATGAATGCATGGTGTTCTTCGCCGAGTTGAAGTGTGTCAACTCGATTTATGATCCGGTCAGGAGTTAAGAGCGAATGGAACAGCGAATCACGCCCGTGGAATATCGGGCTGTGTTTCGGCATCTTTGGCGTTCGGGTCTTCTTCATTGTCCTTGTGTTCAACGACGCCATAAACCGTCTTAACTCATCGATTTGTTTCATCCTTCTACCTCCGTGTATGGCTCCATGTACTGCATTCCTTCCTCTCCGATACCGGTTGCGACCATCACCATGGTTGTCGATATCTCGTCTCCCACGAGCCGTCTTGCGTAGGTTCCTGACTTTGTTAGATTCCTTGAGATGATTGCCACATTGACATCCAGAGTTTCGGCAGGATCTGCGAGCCTCGAATCGGTCTTAACTATCATATAGATTACCCGCTCTCGTATGTTTTTTTCTCCAATGTACTTCTTATAGAAGTTCAGATGGGCGATCCGATACTCCATCACCTTCTTCGGCAAATTGTTCGCATACGAGAGCATCGATGATATATATGGATCAAGATTATAATTGTAGGTGTACCCTACAATCTGCACTGGGCAGGGCAGGGCGTTTAAGAAATCTTTATCGAACTTCTCAACGATCTCGGATTTGTCAGCGTCGACTCTATCAGAGTTGATAGCCGACAGACGCAGGATCGCACACACATCACCGTAATTGTTCCAGTAATGATCGTCTTCTATTCCGATTATCCCTGATATCTGCTTTGCTGCTTTGTCAAAGTGAGTGACGTAGAATGGTGCAACGATCCATCGCACCATCCTGTACATCCACATGTCGAGTTCTAGGAAGATTGTGCATATCGCAAGCACACCGATCAGGATGAACCCAAGCCGGTATATCGGGGAGGGAATATATAGTAGAGACGCGATCTTATGCCACCCCCACCAACTCAATACTGTGATCGCGGCTAACAATGCCTGTTTATTGCTGAGCCCGAACCAATGTTTTGGCGTGTGCTGTAGGTCTGTTGGTATGTCATATCCTTCTNNTTGCAACCGTGTACACTGCCTTCTTCACCATCGCTGTTGGGTTGAATATGAAAAAGATGAAAGCGAGTATAGGTAGCAGTCCAGCTATACCCATTATGATCAGGCCGATCACATCCGATCCCCACCCTGCCAATGAATTCCCAGCATCAGGCGACAATATAAATAGGGTGCCTATCCAGTACACCAAAGTCATCGCAGCTCCTAAGAAGATGTTCACGATAATTATGGTCAGCAGGAATATTGCAAACGTTGCTGTCCGATCCCATATCCACAGCATCCATGCAATTGCCCACACAGCACAGGATATGTAGATCAACAACAACCGAATCAGATAAAATATGGTATTCCATGCGATCGCCGCACACCCCCCACATATAAGGATACATCCGAATGGCGACGTAATGCTGTGCAC
>LGVD01000354.1_pt5 | contig 11945 bp, 15 predicted proteins | sample 469861 | NCBI WGS metagenome assembly LGVD01 (sample SAMN03857201, study PRJNA290197) | marine sediment metagenome | biome: ocean floor; feature: cold seep; material: sediment; isolation source: sample #3730, Push core (PC) 16 from cruise R/V Atlantis leg AT-15-68, Alvin... ... | reverse complement strand
GCGGTGCTGGTGCCGACCTACAATGACCCGGCTGACGCGGCGGCGCTGACAGCCATCGGCGCAGCCTTCCCCGGCCGCGAGATTGTCGGTATCGATTGTCGCCCGGTTATCCGGCAACAGGGTTCACTGCACTGCATCTGCATGCAGATTCCTCAAGGAGTTCTGTCATGAGCATTCTCAAAGTCGGCCTGATCCAGCAAAGCTGCAGCGGCAACCGTCCTGTCAATATCGAAAAAAGCGCTGCGGGAATCCGCCGGGCGGCGGCGCAGGGCGCGGAACTGGTCGTCCTGCAGGAACTGCACACCGATCTCTATTTCTGCCAGACTGAAACTACCGCGGCCTTCGATCTGGCCGAACCGATCCCCGGCCCCTCAAGCGTTGAATTCGGTACCTTGGCCAAAGAGCTGGGAATTGTTCTGGTCGCCTCCCTATTCGAAAAACGCGCCGCCGGGCTCTACCACAACACTGCCGTGGTTCTGGAAAAGAATGGTTCAATTGCCGGAACGTACCGCAAGATGCACATCCCGGACGATCCCGGCTATTACGAGAAGTTTTACTTCACCCCGGGNNCTGCTGGGATCAGTGGTACCCGGAAGCGGCACGGCTGATGGCGCTGGCCGGAGCCGAGCTGTTGATCTACCCGACGGCGATCGGCTACGACCCGAACGACTGCGCCGAAGAGCAACAGCGCCAGTGCGAGGCCTGGATCACGGTGCAACGCGGCCATGCCGTTGCCAACGGAACCCCGGTGATAACCGTCAATCGGGTCGGTTTCGAAGACGATCCCAGCGGGACAACGGCCGGGATACAGTTCTGGGGGAACAGTTTTGTCGCCGGTTGCCAGGGGGAGCTGTTGGCTCGGGGGAGTGAAGCGGAGGAAGAGGTTCTGCTGGTCGACATTGATCGTCAGCGTAGCGAATCGGTTCGCCGAATCTGGCCGTTTCTGCGCGACCGACGGATCGATGCCTATCAGGATCTACTCAAACGCTTCCGCGATTGATCCACGGACAAGATAAAAAAAGGGGTGAACCGATCGGCTCACCCCTTTTTTATCTTGTCCTCAAATATCTACTCAGATTCCGGCACGGGATTTAAGCGATTCGACACGGTCGGTTACTTCCCAGTTAAAACCAGGCAGTTCACGGCCGAAATGACCATAGGCTGCAGTCTGCCGATAAATAGGCTTGAGCAGGTCAAGCTGTTCAATAATGGCCGCCGGGCGCATATCAAACTCGGCCCGGACAATCTCGGCAATCTTATTGGAAGGAATCTTGCCGGTACCGAAGCTGTTGATCATCACCGAAACAGGCTCGGCAACACCGATCGCGTAGGCCAGTTGGACCTCACACTTGCGAGCCAATCCCGCAGCCACCACGTTCTTGGCAACATAGCGTGCCATGTAAGAAGCACTACGGTCCACCTTGGAGGGATCTTTTCCGCTGAAAGCACCACCGCCGTGGGAGCCCTGTCCACCATAGGTNNACCACAAACCGACCGGTCGGATTAATCAGGAAACGGGTCCGGTCGTCAAGCAAATTGGCCGGCAGAATCGGTTTAACCACCTCTTCGATAATCGCTTCTTTCAGATCTTCATACTTAACATCCGGGTTATGCTGAGAAGAGATAACCACGGTGTCAATCCGCGTCGGCTTATCATCAATATACTGAATAGAAACCTGCGATTTACTGTCCGGACGCAAGAAATTCAGTTTCCCGCTCTTGCGCACATCGGCTAATTTCTTGGTCAATTTGTGAGCAAAAGTGATCGGCATCGGCATCAATGTCGGGGTTTCGTTGCAGGCAAATCCAAACATCAGCCCCTGGTCACCCGCACCCTGTTCCTTGAACAGACCCGCCCCTTCGGTCACTCCCTGAGAAATATCCGGAGACTGCTGATCGATGGATGTCAACACCGCACAGGTTTCGTAATCGAAGCCCATGGCCGAATCATTGTAGCCGATCTCCTTGATGGTTTCCCGGACGATTGACGGCAAATCAGCATAAGCAGTCGTGGTAATTTCCCCGGCGATGATCGCCATTCCGGTCGTCACCATGGTTTCGCAAGCCACCCGGGCTTGACTGTCCTGCTCCAGAATGGCATCCAGCACAGCATCGGAAATCTGGTCGGCAACTTTGTCGGGATGCCCTTCTCCGACAGATTCCGAGGTAAATAAAAAATCGGTCATAGCCATATACAGTTACTCCTTCTGCGTAATCTCAAAAAACAAACGTGTCATATTATTGATCAGTCGTATCTGAGCCAACGGGATTTTGCCAAGCACCTAAATCAAGGCATTCTCAAAGATGCCGGGCAAAAGCATGCGCATCCGTTGCTCAAGGCAGATTGTTATCTCTTTACTCGTCCGTAAAGCTAAAAGCTCCTCCAGCAGCGCCTGTCCATCCTGACGCGATACTTGACGCAACACCCTCTTGACTCTTGGAATACTGGCTGGATTCATCGACAGTTCACGCAAGCCCAAACCAAGCAAAACGATTGTGTAAAGCGGCTCGGCGGCCATCTCCCCACAAACACAGACCTCAATGCCGGCCTGGTCAGCAGCCGCACAGACTGTTTTCAAAGCCCGCAAGATAGCGGGGTGCATGGGATTATACAAATATGCGACATGTTCATTGCCACGATCAACGGCCAGACAATATTGAATCAGATCATTGGTCCCGACCGAAAAGAAATCCACCTCTTCGGCAAAAAATGGCGCCAGCAAAACGGCCGACGGGGTCTCGATCATCATACCAATTTTCACCTTTGGATCAAAATCAATTCCCTCTTCCTGCAACCCTGACTGAACCTGGCACAAAAGTCGTTTACAGGTCCGAAGTTCAACAATGCCGCTGATCATCGGAAACATGATGCGCACCTCACCGTAAGCAGAAGCACGCAGAATGGCCCGCAACTGAACTTTGAACAATTCACCTTCACGCAAAGAAAAACGGACGCCCCGCAGGCCCATCGCCGGATTCTCTTCACACGGCAGGGTTAACCCGGAAACAACCTTATCGCCACCGATATCGAGAGTACGAATCGTCACCGGGTGAGGCTGCATCTCTTCAAGAATTTGTCGATAGGTTGCCACCTGTTCTTCTTCACCCGGCGGCTCACTCCGCCCGAGATAAAGAAATTCCGTGCGATAAAGACCGACACCTTCGGCTGCATGCTTACGGGCCAGGGGAAACTCGCTGGAGAGTTCAAGATTCCCCCGCAACGCCACCTTGAACTTGTCGGTCGTTATGGCGGGCAGATCGCGGAAGCTGTCCAGCTCTTTTTCCAGATATTCATAAGTCTGTTTACGTGTGAGATATTCGGTAAAGGTCTCTTTTGAGGGATTAAGAATGACGACCCCGGTTCCGCCGTCGATAATCGCCGGCAGACGATCGTAAACAAGCGAGGTAATCGTTTCCAAGCCGACCACGGCAGGGATTTCAAGCGATCTGGCAAGGATCGCTGTATGCGCCGTCCGGCCTCCCTTGTCGGTGATGAAACCGAGAACCTTCTCTCGATCCAGTTGCATCGTATCGGTGGGAGAAAGATCGTGTGCAACAATCAAGGTGTTTTGCTCGATATCGGTGATCGAACGTTCATGTTCACCGGTCAGAATTCGCATCAACCGGCCACCGACAGCATCCACATCAGACTGCCGATCACGCAGATACTCATCTTCAATATTTTCAAACATCTGCCGCAAGTGCTGAAGCACCTTGGTCAAGGCACTTTCACAGCTGATCTGCTCCCTGATGGCGCGTTCTGTCTCCCCGACCAGCATTTCATCATCCAGAATCAACAGATGAGTATCCAGGATGTAGAGATGCTCACGCAAATGCGGCTGACGGGAAACCGTCTCCTTGATCTCCTGAAGCTGTTTCCGTGCTTGCGAAAGAGCCCAGTTAAAACGTTCAATTTCGGCCTCAACATCCGCAGCCTCAATTGGCCGATCTTCCACCGTTGATCGGTGGCCGAGCAGGGTGATCGCACCGATACTGATCCCCGGCGAAACTCCGATCCCCACCAGATAGGTGTCTGATGCAACTTCAGTCTTCACCGAAACCATCCTTGATCAATCCGGCAAGAGCAGTCATGGCTTCGGTTTCATCCGGCCCCTCCACCGACAGGACAATATCCGTCCCTTGGGGTGCCGCAAGCAATAATACTCCCATGATACTTTTACCGCTCACCTCGATATCATCTTTTACCAGGGTGACATCCGCCTTAAACTGGTTCGCCGTTTGAACCAGCTGGGCAGCGGCCCGAGCATGCAGACCGAGGCGATTTTTTATAATAAATTTTTGCTTTTGCATTTAAATATGTTCCCTTAAATCACCAGCAACTCAGTCACATCCGTCCAAAACATGCTGAGTAAAATAATGACAATTGCAGTTATCAAGGTCAGCATTAACGTAGAAACGCCCTTACGGGCAATCAAACCAAGCAAAATCATCGGAATCAAGGTGAGCAAGCCAACCCAGCTGACCATTTCATCATGCTGTAAATGTTGAAAAACCAGAAAAGCACTGAATCCTCCCAAAACAACCACAGCGGCTTCCTTGGTATGAATTGCCCAGTCCGGCAAACAACGACGCTGGATAAATTCAACAGAACGAATACCCTGACGGTAACCATAAACGAAGCCGCACAAACGGAAGACCAAAGGCACCAGATTGTAGAACAACAGAAAAATCAAAGGAGCCCAGAGGATGCCCTTGGCAGCAAAGAACAAAGCAACCCCCGCAGCCAAAGGCCGCAACCCGCCCCAGAAAAGTGCATCACCGATCGCGGCATAGGGTGCCGCAACCATTTCCTTGAAATCATCAATGGTCACCTGCAGATCCTGATGTGCGGCCCGTTCTTCTTCCAATTTCAGTACTGCACCGGCAACCAACGGCGCCAGATATGGATGAGTATTGAAATACCCCAGGTATTCCCGGCCGATGGTGACGAGCTGATTGCGCCGATAAAGCTTTTTCAACGCCGGCAGCAGGGCATAAAAGAAGCCGAGCCCCTGTAAACGCTCAAAATTCCAGCTGCCCTGCAACAGCAGCAGACGAAACCAAACATGAATACGCGTTTTTCTCGTCAGTGCCATGAGTTACACCAACCACATCAGCAAAAAGGCCATCCCGAAAGAAGCGCAGAAGAGAGTCAGCGCACGGCTGACATTGATTGTCCCCAGAATCACGGCCACCCCAACCAAGGGCAGTGCCAGTTGCAACAAACGACTGGAATTGAGCAAGGGTTCGTGGACCAGCGGCCAGAGTAGCGGAATCAGGGAAAAACCACCGATCAGAATAACGACATAGGTTCCGACCGCCGCCAGGGAAAAGCTGAGCAATCCTCGCAAATGCTGCATTTCGGCGAAAAAAATATTTTTCTTTTCCAGGCAGCTCTCCGCTCGCTTCAACAAACAAACGTTGTACTGGCGCGCAAAGCGATCAAAATACTGCCCGACCTTACCAAGCGGAATCGCCACCAGGAGACACAACAAGAGGAGTTCACCCCCCTGAACAGCAAAAACTCTGCCGAGGCTGATTGCCAGAACACTGCCGGCGATGGCGACCTGAGTATCATCCGGAGGAATTGCCGCGCCGACCGGAAGACGCGCCAGCCAAAGAAGCTCAACCATCACTCCGATCTGCAACCCGATCATCGGTTCACCAAGTATCCAAGCCACCAGAGGCGCCGCAACAATCGGCCTGGAGATCATCACCTGAAGAATCGCCGTACGATCCAAACCGCAAACAAGGGCGATCAGTGCGCCTAAAAGCAGATCAGAAAGATTCAATCCTGCTTCCTCCGATGCGGAATCAACTTTTTCCACGAACGCTCGGAATCGACGGGAATACAGCGCGCGGTAATTGTCACACCCGCCTCGTCCAACTCCATTAAATGGTCAAGATCACTCGGATCGAGAAAGATCGTGCAACTCAAGCGCGCCTTCCCGTCCCCGGCGTGCAGGTTCCCCAGGTTCAACTGCTGATAGACCAAGCCATAACGATAGGCCCGCAGAGCATCCAGTGCGGTGCCGAACAGCAGTAGGGTTTTACAGTGATCCAGTTCCCCGGAATCGAAAAGTGCCGCGACCTCCTCTACCGTACCGATTTCCACCCGCATCCGGCTGGGAACCGAGGATTTCATCATCATTCTTTTCAGTGGCATCCCGGCGACATTATCGTTGGCGACCACAATACAATCAGCGTGCAGATATGGAACCCAGGTCTCCAAAACCTGACCATGGATCAAACGATTATCAATGCGGGTCAGAACAAGACTCATCAAACCCTCCAGAGGAACTTGAAGGACGGCACTTCAGCCGACCCCCTTGAGCATTTCCGCGGGACGCATAATGGCGTTTTTCGCGTATTCCTTAAGCAGCACAGCCAGCCCCTCCAAATTCTCACCATGCCTGGCACTCACCGATTTCAGCAGCATCGGCAAACTTACTCCGGTCAAAATTTCAACCTTTTGACTCTGCAGGAATTCCGCACTGATATTGGTCGGAGTTCCCCCGAACATATCGGTCAGAATGATCACCCCGTCCCCGTCACTGCCGACGACCCCCAGCACCTGCCGTAATTCTTCCCGGGCCACGTCAACCGACACCTCCCGATCAATACCGACCGCAGCAAGCAAAGGAGCCGGGCCGATAATCATTTCCGCAGTAGCGATCAGTTCCTGAGCCAGTTTGGAATGTGTCACAATGATGATACCGATCATCCATTATCCTTTAGTGACGTCACGATGGTTAACCCGCAGACTCACCTGAGGATCGGGAAAACTCCCCGCAAGTGTTTCGACAATCGATACGCTTCGGTGCCGGCCACCGGTACAACCGATCGCAATCGTCAAATAGCTTTTTCCTTCCTCCCGATAATGCGGCAACAAAAAAGCGAGCATGCGATCCAGGTGCTTTCTGAAATCCAAACAGCTCGGCTGCTTGAGGACATATTCTCGCAGCTTGGCATCCAAGCCAGTCAAAGGTCGTAATTCGTCAATATAGTGCGGATTTGGCAGAAAACGCACATCAAACACCAGGTCTGCAGCAGGCGGTAGTCCGTATCGATAGCCGAAGGATTCCAGGTTGACAATCAGCAGAGAACCCTCCTCCTCACCAAGATAATTCAGCAGCTGCTCCCGCAACTGGCGTGAATTCAGGTTAGTGCTGTCAATAATTCGGGTTGCTTCATCCCGCAGGGAATGCAGTTGTCGGCGTTCCCGTTCAATGCCGGCCAGAACCGTTTTCCCGGCGGCCAGCGGATGGGCACGACGGGTTTCCGAATAACGGCGTTGCAGGATCGCATCAGAGGCCTCAAAAAAGAGGATTTCAAGCTCGCATCCGGCAGCCTGCAACTGTTTCAGAGTCACGCGGTAGTCCGCTAGAAAACCGCGATTACGCACATCGATAACGACGGCAACATCAGTCTGCGGATTAAGTCCATTCTGAACCCGCTGCATAAAATCCGGCAACATGACAAATGGCAGGTTATCGACAACAAAAAAACCTTGATCCTCCAACACCCGTGCCGCGGTGCTCTTGCCGGAGCCGGATAAGCCGGTGATGATCAACAGGCGACGACTCATTCCAGATTGTCTCCGATAATCGTGTGAGCATGCAGACGAGCCGCTTCGGCCATCCGTTTTTCCAGTAGTTCCTGGAATTCGCGGGCACTGTGATAACCCATCTCCTTGAGGAGCTGGTTGCGGGCAGCAACCTCTACAATGGTGCTGATATTACGTCCCGGCCCAACGGGAATGCGGATAAATGGCAGTTCAACCCCGTGTATTTCAAAGGTTTTATCTTCAAGGCCAAGTCGGTCATATTCCTTACCGTCTTCCCATCGCACAAGTTCGATCAGCAGGTCGATTTTCTTCCGCTCGCGGATGGCGGCAACTCCAAACAGGTGCTTGATATTGAGAATCCCCAGGCCCCGTATTTCCATATGATAATGGAGCAAATCCATCCCCTCACCGAAAACAACTGCAGGCAATTTCAACCGCACCTTGATCACATCATCAGCCACCAGACGGTAACCACGCAGAATCAGCTCAAGGGCGCACTCGCTCTTACCAACTCCACTTTCCCCCTGCAGCAGAACACCAACCCCCAGAATATCAACCAGAACACCGTGCAGTGTCGAAGTCGGCAATAACCGCTCTTCAAGAAATTTGGTAATCAGGGAGATAAAGGTGGAACTGATAAGCCGAGTCCTCAGCAGAGGGGTATGTGAGGATCGCGCCTCTTCGATCAGGTAATCGGGAGCTTGCTGATTTTTGGTGATAATCAGGCAGGCAAGGTTCAGGGAAAACAGCTCCCTTAACTGTCGAACCGCTTTTTCTCGCGACATGGTTTCGAGAAAACTCAGTTCGGTCGACCCGAGAACCTGGATCCGATCCGGATGAAGACTGCTAATATATCCAGCCAGAGCCAAACCCGGTTTCTGGATACGCGGAACACTGATAATCTTGGAAAGTCCTTCGCCACCCGCCAGAAGTTCAAGATCCAGCCCGGCCTCTTCTTCATCGAGGATTTCCTGAATAGATAATTCAGCCACTAGTTCAGACCAGGTCAAGTTGGTGCGGAATTACACCCTGCAGAACAAAAATCCGCAACCCGGCATCAGCAAGAAATCTGTGCGTTCGCCCCATCAGGCTTGCTCCTCGGCAGCAAGTATCACTTGGTAAATAGCACTCTGATCTGTTGCCTCAAGTAATTTCCGGCGAACCGCAGAATCTTTCAGTAACTTGGAAATTCGGGCCAGCGTTTTCAAATGGACACCGACCGACTCTTCCGGCGCAATCAGCAAAAAGAACAGGTGGGCTGACTGCCCGTCCATCGACTCAAAATCAACTCCCGGACGACTACGCCCGAAAGCCAGCATGAGTTCAGGAATACCTCCAAGCTTGCCATGGGGGATCGCCACGCCATCGCCGATGCCGGTACTCCCGAGTTTTTCCCGTTCCTGTAAAACTTCAATGACATCGGTTCGATTGAGTGAAGGTTCACAAGCGACCAGCGCATCGGTCAGTTCCGTCAAAGCGCGATTTTTATCCCGGGACTGCATGTCGGCGACAATCGCCTGGGGATTGAGCAATTCAGAAATTTTAATACCCATAATCTTCAAACCAGCAAATAAAAACGGCGGGCCCTCCTGAAAACAACTGGAGTGCCCGCCAGCTTAAGTTAACGTCCTTGTCCTTGCGGAACAATCAATCCGTAATTACCGTCTTTACGGCGATATACGACATTCATTTCTTCAGAACGATCATCGGTAAAAACCAGAAAATCCTTTTGCAACAGATCCATCTGCATGACCGCTTCCTCAACAGACATCGGTTTGACAAAGAAAGAACGGCTGCGGATAATTTCCGGGCTCTCATACCCCTCGTCAACGCTGGCCGCAGAAATTACCGCCTTTTCAAACTGCTGCTGAACACCCTCGCTGCCCTTATGACGCTTCAGTTTTTCCTTGTAACGTTTCAACTGCCGCTCAATTTTATCAACCATCAGGTCGATAGCGGCATACATATTATCTGTTTCTTCAGTACTCTTCATGGTCAGGCCTTTAGCGACCATGGTAACCTCTGCCCGATGATTGATTTTCTTCTGGATTGACAACACAACCTGGGCATCGATCGGCTCATCAATGTACTTCTTAACCTTGGCCAGTTTCTCTTCCACATAGCTGCGAACGGCATCACTGCTTTCCATGTGACGGAAGGTAACGGCAATTTGCATAAATAATCCTCCTTCGATAAAAAGACCTTCGGATGACTTCCTCTATTGGTCTTTAAGTATAACGCAGAATCGGCCGGGACACATCCTTCCAGCCGGATGAGCGGACACGTCTCCGCCGGTTAAAATAATCTTTTCCGCTCAGTCGATGAGCCCAGACCAAGCATTTCACGATATTTGGTCACCGTACGCCGAGCGATATTGATATCCTGTTCCTTCAACAACACCACCATTTTCTGGTCGGAATAGGGCTTTTTCGGATTTTCTCCGGAGATAATTTCTTTGATTCGACTCTTGACACTCGCCGAGGCAACAGCATCTCCATCGGTGGTATTGATGCCACTATTAAAAAAATATTTCAGTTCAAACAAACCCTGCGGGGTCTGAACATATTTGTTCGTCGTCACCCGACTAACCGTCGACTCATGCATTTCAATATCGTCGGCGACATCCCGCAAAACCAGCGGTTTAAGATGTTCGATCCCGTGATCAAAAAAAGCCCGCTGGAACTTAACGATACTCTTGGTGACCTTATAGATGGTCCGTTGCCGCTGGTGAATACTTTTGATCAACCAGATCGCACTACGCATCTTATCCTGAATATATTCATTGGCTTTTTTGTCAACCTTTGCTGAATTGGTCAACGCATTACGGTAAAAAGAATTGATCCGCAGGTGAGGCAAGCCATCATCGTTCTGGGTCACGACATATTCGTCACCAACCTTGTTAACATAGATATCAGGGACGATATAATGCACATCCTCTTCGCTATAAGCACGCCCCGGGCGGGGATCAAGTTCGGAAATCAGTTTAGCCGCGGCCAACACCTCGTCCTGCGAGACCTTCAAAGCTTTAGCAATTACCGGATATTTTCGTCCTTCCAGTTCACTGATGAAATCACGCAAAATGGTCGCGGCAAGCGAGCCGGACAATTCCAGGCGTTCCAACTGCAGGAGCAGGCATTCCTGAAGATTACGACTCGCCACCCCGGCCGGGTCGAACTGACGAACGCGCTCAAGGGCCTGTTCAAGCACTTCAGGTAATTGCCCGGAAACCTCAGCCATCTCTTCAATGCTGGCGTGCAAATAACCTACATCATCCAGGTTCCCGATAATTTCAGCGACCGCCAGTCGCTCATTTCCATTAATGGCAGACACCCCCAACTGCCACATCAAATGATCGGCAAGACTGTTTTTTTTCGTCAGCAAACTTTCATAAGAAGGACGCTCTTCGCGACTTTCATAACTGTCGCGGGTATCGCTACTATTCAGGCTGTAACCTTCCAGATAGGTCTGCCAGTCGATATCACCCATCCCTTCCGCATCGGCTTTAACTTCCTGTTCAGGCTGAACGTCTGCAACAACAGCCGGTTCGTCCTCTGCCGTGGCGGCCAGGTCTTCGCGCTCTTCTTTCGGATCAACCCCCTCTTCAAGTAGAGGATTTTCCGCCAGCTCTTCAGTCACAACATCTACCAATTCCATCCGCGACAGCTGCAGCAGCTTGATGGCTTGCTGCAACTGGGGCGTCATGACCAGTTGTTGACTGAGTTTGACCTGTAAGCGAAGTTCGAGAGCCATAGTTCCTTCTATCTAAAATCCCGCCGGCAATTGACACTACCCTAACACTGCCGGTGGCAAAAGTCTTCCGTATCAACGGGCATTAAAGTTTGATGCACTCGCAAAAAAAACATGAGATAGCGATGCCATCAAAGTCTGAATTTATCTCCCAAATAGATCTCACGAGCTTTACTGCTGTCGGCAATCTGTCCCGGAGTTCCGAATTCAAGCACCGCGCCCTGATTAAGGATATAAGCCTGATCACAGACCCCAAGGGTTTCTCGAACATTATGATCAGAAATCAGAACACCGATATTACGCTCTTTGAGCTGGGAAACAATATTCTGGATATCGATAACCGCAATCGGATCGATCCCGGCAAAGGGTTCATCCAACAACAAAAACGCCGGCGCAAGAACCAGAGACCGGGCAATCTCCACCCGCCGCCGTTCCCCTCCCGACAGGGCGTATCCTTTCGAATCACGGATGTGCCCGATATGCAACTCTTCCAGCAATTCTTCCAACCGCTCTTCCCGTTGGGGTGCCGATAGTTTGAGGGTCTCGAGGATTGCCAGCAGGTTTTCCGCCACCGTCAGTTTACGAAAAACTGAAGCCTCTTGCGGCAGATAAGAGATGCCCGAACGAGCCC
>LGVD01010193.1_pt3 | contig 12172 bp, 14 predicted proteins | sample 469861 | NCBI WGS metagenome assembly LGVD01 (sample SAMN03857201, study PRJNA290197) | marine sediment metagenome | biome: ocean floor; feature: cold seep; material: sediment; isolation source: sample #3730, Push core (PC) 16 from cruise R/V Atlantis leg AT-15-68, Alvin... ... | reverse complement strand
AGCAGAAAGGATGATAGAATCTTTTTATTAACCTCGGATATGGGTGTCATTCCAGGTAGAGCAGAAAGGATTATGCGGTCACTGGTGGACGGTGTAATACAGTTTTTGGTTGCGTATTCCGGGGATAGAATAAATAGGTTTATTAATATTCCGAAATTGAATGGAACCTTACCTCTTGACAGGATGATACCATTTACCGTGACCAAAGAGGGAATATCCCTGGATACAAGGGAGAGAGTTGGCTAATAATCATTTTCCGCCTCTTTCTTTGAGAAGGAGATAAACAAAATATAGGCTAATGATCAGAAATAAAAATAAAATACCTGGCGTCTTTGCGGTGGGTGTTGGAGTTGGAATTTGTGTTGTTTCAGGAGTGGGAGTTAGAGAAGGTGTTGATGTAGGGATTTGTACCGCTTCTGAAGTGAGAGTTGGAGAAGGTGTTGGTGTTAGCGGCATCTGAGATGCAGGGAGGTACATTACCTTCACATACTTTGTCGAGGGCAGCCACCGCCTGCCCATCTCCCCTGGCGATAATAAGAGGTATATTTTTCCCTTGCCATTGACCACGAGCTCACGTGTTGAGCCTTCGAACTTTCCTGATTCTCCAACAAGCACAACTGTATCATCTTCTTTGAGCGTTATATCGAACCGATCGTCTGTAAATATTAAATCGTGTTCTACATCGTGATGGTAGCGATTCTTAACCTTTGCAACCGCTCTGTTTCCCTCCTCACACGTACCATTCAACGATTTCAAAAAGACCCGATAACCTTTTAGCTGCGTGTCTACATCCTTCTTTATTCTGTCCACCTTTGCTGTCATGGTGATGTATTCACCTGCATATGCGTTTCCGCGTATAAACTCGTCGTAAGTCAGGGCATGCTCGCTCGGTGGAATGGGAGCGAAACCAAATCCAAATCCCTCTTCTCCATCGGGTATTCCATTGCCGTTTGTATCCCTTTTTTGGGGGTCGGTAACATATCCATAAGTGGCGAAAATTTCCTCGTAGTCCGTCAATCCATCTTCATCCGTATCCCGTTCTGTTGGCTCAGTTTGATATTTATGGACCTCGTCACCATCGTTGAGCCCATCACGATCCCAATCTATCGTATTGGGACTAGTATCATGTTTTATCTCATCACCATCGTCTAATCCATCACCATCTACATCTGGATTCAAGGGGTCGAGTACATAAGGGTACTTCTCCCTGAGCTTCCTGAGTTGGTCCCTCTTCAGATGTATCTCATCTATCTGTCTTTGGTTATCAGTATCAATATACCTGCATATCTCCTTCAGATCATCCAGCCCATCATCGTCAGTGTCCTTCTCCACCGGGTCGGAAAAGAAACCAAATAAGCCTGTGTATTCTGCATAATTGGAAATGCCGTCATCGTCCGTATCCTTATCCCAGGGGTCCCACCTCTTTTTGTATTCTTCAAGGTTTGTAAGATTGTCGTAATTGTAATCGAGGTTTGCATCGCTGGGGTCATAGGCNNGCCGGGGTCATAGGGGTTGAGTCCATGATCAACTTCCCAACGGTCCGGTATTCCATCGCCATCGGTATCAAGCGGATGCTGCGCATATACCACTTCAGATGCCACAAAGACAAAGAGCAACATCGTTATTATGAGCAAATTTCGCATATTCATCCCCCCTCCGATTTTGCGATGGCAGTAGCCTTCTTCGTTATGCACCCTACTTTTGCCTCTATTACATAGATGCCCGCTTCTTCGCCGAGAGTCGCCTTTACCGATGCCAATCCGCCTTTATCGGTCTTCAAAAAAGATGGTTTCACCATCCCACCGGGCGTTATGCCGAATTCAACATATACACCAGATTTTGGATTGCCTTCCAAATCGTATATCTTGAATACGATTGGTCCTTCTAATGGAAGCCCAACAAACCCCTCTTGACCGTCGCCCGAGATGATTTCAATTGTCACCTCTTCTGCTATCAGTGGTGTTGGAAGGACAAAGAAGATACAGGCGAGGTAACACGCAACCATTAAGATTGCCGCGTGCTTGAACCCATGTTTTGATGAACCTTCCGTAATCTTACCAATGATGATGCCGCCAAGGAACGCGTTTATCATGATCAANNCAACAAGCCCTGCTCAAAGTTTATATCCGCTATCTCTGCTCTTCCAAAGAGCATCTCCGCTCCTATTCCTTTTAGATAAGGAAGGAGTGATGTAGATAAGATATATGCGAGCAAAACAATGATTGCCTGCGCAAAATAGAATATAATGGTATATGGTTTTAAATTCCCCTCCTTCTCTCGTTCTATCCCGATTATACTTCTCATATCCTCAGAAGCTTTGAGTATGAGGTCAGAGACTGCGCCGCCAGTGTAAGAAGCCTGAATCACCAGGTGTGTGTATCTTGAAATTAATTCACTCTCCAAAGAATCCGCCATCGCCTTCATCGCTTCTTCGAATGATTTCCCAAGCGTCATCGCAGTTGCTGCAAGCCTTACATGTGGGGTTAATCCACCGAGGTCCGATTTTGAAAGTTCTATCACAGCTTTTACAGGGTCTAATCCGCCTCTCATTAACTCTGAGAGTTTGAACAGAAATTCCGTGAAGAGTTCCTCCTTCTTTCTCCTCCTTCTCTTCTGCAAGCTCGTATCCATTGAATAGGGTATGATTGCTATCAGCGTTGCAAATACGATTATATGGTCCAGACCTGTTTTCTTTTCCTCTTTCGGTAGCTCTTCCACTCCCTTTTCTCCCACTACTTCTCTTACAATTTCTTCATACTTCTCCAGTCTGTCATTTTCAGCAGTGCTCTTTTGCTCTACCATGCCATAACCAAGGAGTATGGAAGTGAAAACGAGCAAGACAGCTATCAATACGGGAAGCAGGACTGTAAAATACTCCCTTCTTATATTATACTTTATCCGTATCCTTTCGATATATTGCTTCATTTTACCCGCTCTTCGAATACTTTACTTCAAGTAATAGAAGGAATATAACGTTGATGAGTGGTGTGATGAGGTAGACGAAGATGAAAAATAACTCTTTTGGTTTGAAGTGTCCAAGCTCTATGCCGAGCGCACCGCATAAGACGATTGCAAGCACAGAGAGCACGACACTCATCACTATGCCACCAAGATAACCCTCACCATACACCGCCAATGAATCAACGAACTCCTTATGCGTCTGCCTCCTTATGTTCATCAAGTCCTTTGACTTCGTCTCGAGGTATCCCCTCAGTCCACCGCCCGCATGGATGATGTTAGTCGGGTCAATGCATATACTCCTGAATATCTCGGATGGCGTGTTGTTTATCAGGTCATTCATCGCGGTTACCGCATCCTCTCCGAGGACATCAACCCTGTATAAAACCNNACCTTTCCGAACTCCTTTGATATATGACCATAATCCTCAAGTGCGAGCCTCCTTATTACATCCAGTGGCGTTGAGCCCGCACTGGCAAGTATGGACATATGAGCAAGAGCGTATGGAAGCTTCCTCTCTATATCCATTTTCTTATTTGAAATCTTGTTATGTAAGGCGAAAGGAAATGCGATTCCTATGGTAAGAAAAGCGACCACGGTCAATACTGAGGTAAATAAGAAGGGGCTTTTGGAAGTGGCGAATACGATGGATGATACGATTAACATCGAAAAAGCAGATAATAGCGTGGTGAACAGCCAGAGCGAGATGAACATCCCGGGCGTCATCTCCTCATCCGCCTGATAGAGCATCTTCGCTATATTATCTCTCGGCTTCCTATCCAGATGTTTTCCGAATTGATAGCAAGCTTTCTTATACCTTTCAATGTAATTGTATCTCATTTTCTCTTACCCGCTCCTCCAACGCTTCTTTATCTCTCGAGTATGCTCTTATAATTTCTGTGACCGCCTTGTAGTCGCTAATTCTATTTTCTTGCATCCAATCGAGGAGATTCGCCCTGTCTTTTAATTCTTTTGTGAGATATTCCTCACTCACGCCGAATTCATCCCGGAACTTATCAAAGAGGAAGCTCCTCCCGGTATATCGAAATGTATCTGAACCCGCATCCCATCGAAAGACCTGATTTGTGATTAAATCACCCTTTTCAAAGTCGAGTTCCAGTATCTCCACGATGTTCACCACCCTTCTCACATCATGCTCTCCCTTCTTTATGAGTGCGTTAAAGATGACAGCATCAACATTCGAGAACAGGCTTCGAGGCACGTTCATCGGATTTGATTCTATTCTTGCGAGAAGTTCTTTCATCGAACCAGCATGTATCGTTCCCATGCAGGAATGCCCGACAGCTATCGCCTGGAACATCGTGAATGCTTCCTCACCACGAACCTCACCCGCGATGATATAATCCGGACGCTGTCTGAGTGCAGCTACAAGGAGGTCATACAGTGATATGTCCCCCGGGGTTCTATGTGAGATGCCACTCACACCTGAAAGAGAACTTATACTCGATTCCACACCGAATCCCACCCTCGTTACCGATTGGATCCAGTTTTGATGCATCAGATTCAACTCAGCGGTATCTTCGATGGATACAATTTTGTATTCAGGACGTATAAAGCTGCAGAGCACATTAAGAACGGTGGTCTTGCCAGTAGCGGTTCCTCCGGATGCGAGAATTGACCGCTTATATTCCAGAAGGAGCCATAGATATGCAAGCTGTGTCGAATCTATTGTTCCATATTCAATGAGTTCGATTGGAGAGATAGGATTTGCTCTGAACTTTCTTATCGTGAAGGTTGAGCCCTTCTTTGTCACCTCAGTACCCAATGTCAGGTTCGCTCTGCTTCCATCTGGGAGCGATACGTCCCTTATCGGCTGAAGTATTGATATATGTCTACCAGCGAGTTGTGCGAGCCTGAGCACAAAGTTGTTCAGTTCAACCGCCTCATACATCACCTCTGTTCTTATCGAGCCGTATATCCGATGATAGACATAAAGATACGAACCTGGACCATTGCAACTGATGTCTTCGATATGCCTGTCTTTCATCAGGATGTCTATCTTATCATATCCGATGTACCGCTTCTTGAGGTGATAGAACATACGTTCTTTCTGTGGTTCTGTCAACTTCAACCCATAGACGTTGATAATCGCAAAGAAACGTTCTCTTAAATATTCTTCTCTGTCTTCACCTGCTATTATCCCTACCTTTGTGCTTATCCGTTTTTCAAACGCTTTTTCGATTATCCTTAAATATCGCAACTCCCCTTCACTCAACAAAGGCTCTTTTACTCTTTCTACTAAAGCCCCCTCCCCCTCTTCATACTTTATATTAACGTACTGGAACGGAGGTTCGATGGGATATGTGATGTCTATGTCCTTCAAAGAACCTTCTAAGGAAGGATATGTTATCTCCCCTATCTCAAAGTCGAGCGATTGTATGTCCTCATCAGGGGTAGAGAAGTGCGTCTCAATGGTCTTCTTTATTATTGCATACAAACTAAAATGTTTCTTTGGTAAAGCTTTCTTTTTGCGAAGCGTTTTTGATAAACCTTTTCTTAAAAGGTTTAAAGGGCGGTTTATTTTAGCCAATTTTACCCCTCCAGAGCACTATCTTTGCAAGCATGTTAACTAGCATTACAATTATGATTAGCACAAATGCGGCTGCGAATCCATTTGCAATCGGAACGATGTGCGAGTGTTCAAAGGTGTGGTAGACCGATATTGGAAGCGTGGCAACAAGGTCCTGAAATGGATAGATTTTCATCCCGAAGAGCATCCCCTCTCTTGGCAGTATTCCATAGCTCGGCAAAAACTGTGTATATCCCGCAGTCAAAATTACGACTGCCGACTCCTCTGCTGCACGCCCTATACCAAGTATCACGCCGGTTATTATTCCGGAAAGCGAATAAGGAATCGTTATACGCCTTATAGTGTCCCATTTCGTTGCTCCAAGCGCATAGCTCGCCTCTTCTACCTCGCCGGGAACCGCATCTATTGCCTCTTCGGATGCACGTTCGATCACTGGTAGTATGAGGATCGCGAGTGCGATTGCACCAGCGATGAGCGAGAATCCACCTGTTACTACCTTCATATAATAAACGAGGAAAAGCAAACCGAAGATACCGAGTACGATCGAAGGTGTTCCTGAGAGCACATCAATCATAAAGCGGAAGCTTCTCGTTATGATGGTATCATTCGCATACTTCTTGAGGTATATCGCGGTTCCGATCGCAAGCGGAGTCGCAAGCAGTACGGAAAGGAGCGAGAGGTACACCGTGCCAACAATCGCGTTTGCAATCCCCTGACCAAGTCCCGGGGTATCAACTTCTGGCGTGGTTAAAAAATATAGGGTTAGCGAAGGTAAAGCCTCGAAAGCAATCTTTCCGATAATTGCGAGGAGGAGGAGCGAAGTTATCCCTGCCATCATTGCACTAACCGCAATTAGTAGCTTCTCTTCCGCTCTCCTCCATCTCATATCTCTCATTTACTTTCCACCTCCACCCCTAACGCGAACAATCCTGATCATGCCAACGAAGAGTATCTCGAGAAGAAATAGCACCGCCGCGATCCCGAACAGTGCGCTTTTCGGCTCATCCATTGCGACATAGTAGCCGATGTCGTTCAGAATCTTTGAGGTCATTGCATACCCGGTATCGAGTATCGAGGATGGAACCTTTGCGGTATTCCCGATGAGCATCACGACCGCCATGGTCTCACCCATCGCTCGCATCATACCGAGCACGACAGCGGTGAGTATCCCGGATGAAGCAGTCGGAATCACCATCTTCTTTATCGTCTCACATTTCGTTGCGCCGAGTGCGAAAGAAGCTGCCCTGTACTCGTCAGGAACAGCCCGGATCGCCTCCTCGGATAGCGCAGTGATTGTTGGAAGAACCATCACCGCGAGCACCGTGGATGCGAGAAGGATACCTGTTCCGCTGTTTGGGGAGGTATCACGGAATATCGGGATAAATCCGAGCGTGGCATCAAGGAATGGGTCAATATGGTGCTGGAAGATATTTTCGAGCACAAAGAGCCCAAAGATTCCGTATATAACTGATGGTATTCCAACGAGCAATTCAATCATCGGTCGCATCACCCTTGTGAGGCATACGGGTGCAAACTCCGCGAGGAATATCGCGGTGAATATGCTTAACGGACATGCGAGAACCATCGTTACAGCGGTCATCACGAGTGTGCCCACGATGAATAACCAGATTCCGTATTCATGGGCTGAATAGCTCCATGTCGTCCCCGTGATAAATCCAAATCCCTCTTTTTCAAATATCGGGAATGCGGTATAGAATATGAATACGATGAAGAATGCGATGATGAACGCAGTTGATAACGCACAGAGAAAAAGGAGTAAATGAGGAGAATCAAATTTAAAATTGGATAACGACCGCATGGTCTCGCCCTAATTCCACCGCTCAATCAAGAACGCACTCTCTCTAAAATACGCGATAATATCCTCTTCATATCTGAGAAGCATGCTACTATTAGCGATCCTGTACATCTCTTTCTTCAGCCGCAGCCAGCATATATATTCCTCAAGTTCCGGTTCCATTTCCATTTGCATTTCCATTTGCACACCTCAAAAATTACAAAAAATAAAAAAATTGAAGAGACTGGAAGAACCAGCCTCTTAGCCTCTCCTCTCACCTCACCTCGCTCACGCGAACTCGGTTATGCTGAAGTATCCGATCTCGTGGAAGTAGGTTGTTGCTCCGGGCGATCTCGCAAAGGTGATGTAGTTGTTTTCGAGTGAGGATGGGTCGCCGTTCGTGAAGTAGTTCAGCGGTCTGGTCAGCTTCGTCACGTAGCTGTTGCCGTCCTCGTTCTTGAGTTCCTTCTTGATGTTTTTACCTGTCATCACATCTGCGTGTTCGTAAGTCTTTCCTGAGCCACCTATATCAACGATACCGAGTATCACGATGTCGTCAGCACCATCTGCATATCCGTAGTCAACAAAGCCGAGAGAACTCTCAGTGTCCTGAACTGCTGCAAGCACGCCGGCATTGCCTGTCTTACCTTCTATTATAGCGTTGATCTCGTCCTCGCTCATCCCGAGCCATTTTGCGAATGTTTCCTCAGTACCCGATGCCTCTGCTCGCTGGTAGAGTGTTGTTATGTCTGCATCGGTTATCGCATCTGGATCATTGTCCTCATACGCAGCTATCAACTGCTCACGGTCGATATTAAATACAGGTACGTTATCATTAGCAATCAAAACGACTGCGCTGCCGCCGATCTGGCGCTTCTTCAGATCCGGATACTTGTCCTTCTCTGCGCCCTTCATATCTCTTGAGGCAGCACCGATGTCCACGATGCCCATTCCCACAGATGCGACACCTGCGCCAGAACCTCCGCCCTGCACGGTTATCTTCACTCCCTGATGCTCATCCATGTATGCCTTTGCAAGAAGCTCACTCACCGGCTGCACGGTTGTGGAACCTGCGACTAAGATTTCTGTGCTTGACATAGTGATCACCTCTCCGGTGCTCGCATCTTCTGCGACGTCCGAGGAGAACGTTCCCATGATCGTTCCGACCGATGCCGCGCCGATTACCGATACGACGATCAATACCAGCGTTGCAATAATTGGCGATACCGCTCGCTTATCTTTCAGCAACCTTTTCATGTTCGCTTTTGTTTTGTTCATTTTTTTCTTTTTCACCTCCTATTTTTTTCCGAGGCGATTGTTACGCGCCCTGAAGCGAGGGCATCGCAATCACCATGCTAAATATGTTCGAGGATACCCTATATAGAAGTTGTCCTAATACAATAGATAGACGTAAGTAATCTATATTTTCAATAAAATCTATATAGAAAATGTGATTACACAGATCCCCATTTTCACTTTCTTACAAGGCAATCTTGACGACAATAAGGAGTGGGGAGTTTGCCTGTTGAGCTTATCGAGAACTCTTTTACTCCTCCCGAAGAATATCTGCCGGGTCCTGACGTGCGGCAATCAGTGCNNGCAGGCACCCAGCTTGCAAGTAAGGATATGATCGGCGCTGTTACCAATGCCATTACCAGTATCCGTGCATCGAACAGTGATGCAATCGCTTGTGATCCCGCAGCAGGACCAAAGACTGCAGCGACAACAAAACCGATGGCATATCCTATAAAAGCTCCGATAAGTCCAAGAAGGAGAGCCTTTGCCAGAAACATCCGAAGAATCTGACGCGACCGGTAACCGAGTGTGCGCAGTATGGCAATCTCAGGCCTCCGCTCACGAACGTTGCCTAAAGTCAACACGCCAATCAACGCTATGCTGGCAATAAAGACAAGTGGTATCAGCCAGGAGGCAAACGTCTCTATTTCACCGTGGATTTTTGAACGATGTTCTTGCTCTGCGGCTAAAGAAGCTTTCGCTACGGATTTCGCGTTGCTACGTGCTTCCCACCTGGTCAAAGCCATATTCTCAAGTAGAATTACCTGAGTGCCGGGCAGGGTTTTTTCAAGCTCCTTTTTCAGGCCAGGGGGGTCGTAGCCAAAGCAGAGGCATTGAAGTAGCCTAATCCCACTGAGCTTGCCTTTTAAACCTAACAAGTGTTGTGCCTGCCCCAGGTCTATCCACGCAGTAATATCATCCTTTGTTCCACGCCGTGGATAGCACTTGCTTACCTCAAAATTCTCACCTAACAGCTCAACTGTGTCGCCAACCTTCAAGCCAAAACTATCCCAGAGTTCATACCCCAGAACGATGTTACCGGGAGCAACCGCAACAGACGCAACAGTCGTGGGCATGGGCTTCCGTTTCTTAGCAGGTCTCCACATAAGCGGACTTTCGCCTTGGGTCCCGATGAGCAAGATTTGTTGGTTCCCCTGTTCAGACCACCTTATCTTCTGCTCAAGAGTGGGTAGAATATGGTTAATTGCCTTAATATCGGATGACTCCTCTACCAGTTTGTCGACGTATTCTTCCGGCATAAATTTTGATGCGTATCCCTCAGCATAGAAATCTTCTAAATTCTGACCTTCCGGCAAGATAAGCATGTTTAACCCCAGCTCCAACATGAACTTTCGGTAATCATTTTCCATCTGCTTCATCTCTCCCTCAATCTGTTTTTCCTTCTCTGCTAGTATGAAATCGGTTTGCATGTCATGAGCCTTGAGCACTGTCAGCTCACCAGCAAGTATCCCTGTGGCTATAACAACCGCTAAAAGACACAGGACAAACGCAAACTTATGATGCCTTATTTCTTTTATTACAAGATGCCAACTGCCTGTCATTTTTCTCACCCTCACCCCACCTGTTGAATTTTTCCGTTTCTCAGACGAATTATCCGATCTGCATATGATGCGGCATCCTCGCTATGGGTAACCATAAGCACCATACCTCCAGACTGCGCAAACTCTTTAAGGGAACTCAGGACAATTTCAGCATTCTCTTTGTCAAGGTTTCCCGTAGGTTCATCAGCGAGCAAAAGCTTTGGATTGTTCAGCAGAGCCCGTGCCATTGCTGTTCGCTGTTGCTCTCCAGTACTCAATTCTGAAGGTTTGTGACCGGAACGGTCGTTCAAATTGAAACGTCCAATGAGTTCTTGCGCACGTTCCCTCGCGTCATGATTTGGTAGAGCCCCAGATGGCGCCAGCACATTATCCATTACACTCAAATACGGAATAAGATAAAACTGCTGAAACACAAATCCCGTATTGGAAGCACGGAACTGTGCACGTTCATCTGCTGTCATGCGGTATGGAGTCTTCCCATCAATGACAACACTTCCTTTATCCGGTGCTTGTAATCCACCAACGCAGAGAAGGATGGTTGTTTTTCCACTACCGCTTGCCCCCCGTATCGCCAAAAATTCTCCGGTTTTAACACTAAACGATATGTCCTCTATTGCTTTCAAAAGCCCTTCAGGGCCCCTATATGTCTTTCCAAGATTTTCTACTTCAAGCATTTTATACCACCTCCTTAAGAATATNNACTGGCGCTGCTGCTAATGCCATTAACAGTATTCGTGCATCAAACAGTGATGCCATCGCTTGTGATCCCGTGGCAGGACTAAAAGCCACAGCGATCACAAAACCGATGGCATATCCTAAAAATGCTCCGATAACACCAAGAAGGAAAGCCTTTGCCAGAAATATCTGAAGAATCTGACGCGACCGGTAGCCGAGTGTGCGCAGTATAGCGATCTCCTGCCTCCGCTCTCGAACGTTGCCCAAAGTCAACATACCAATCAGCGCCATGCTGACAATAAAGACGAGCGGTATCAGCCAGGAGGCAAAGGTCTCCATTTCGCCTCGGATTTTTGAATGGTGTTCTTGCTCCGCGGCTAAGGAAAATTCCGCCGTTGCTTTCGCACGGTTAATTGCTTTTGCCAGAGCAGTAACTTCATTTTCTAATATAATAACTTGCGTATTCGGGAGTATCCGATTGATATCTGCTCGCAAGGAACTGAAATCGGGGTTGGGAGAATACGTTTGCACCGCCCAAATTTGATTTATTTGATTCTCCTTACCGAGCAAACGCTGTGCCTGACCGAGATCAGTCCAAACAGCAATGTCTTTCTTCGTTCCACGTTGAGGACAGCACTCGCTTACTTCAAAATTCTCACCCAACAGCTCAATCTCATCGCCTACTTTCAAGCCCAAGCTATCCCAGAGTTCATACCCCAGAGCAATATTGCCGGGAGCAACCTCGACAAGCGATCGCGGTTTCGTAGCACCGCTCATAGTAGACAGTACCTCGCCTCGGATTCCAATAAGCAGAATTGTGCGGTTGTATTCCTCGGTCCACCGTATCTTCTGCTCAATAGCGGGTAAAAGACGACGGATATTCTGCAAATTGGACTCTGCCAGCCTCTCCACGTATTCTTCCGGCATAAATTTTGAGACATATCCCTCGGCATAGAAGTCGCCTAAATTCTGGCCTTCAGGCAGAATTAACAGGCTAAATCCGTGCTCTTCCATTAAACTCCGGTAATAATCTTCCATCTGCTTCATATCTTCCGCAACTTGTTTTTCCTTCTCCGCTAATATAAAATCGGTTTGCATGTCATGAGCTTTGAGGACTGTCAGTTCACCAGCAAGTATCCCGGTCGCGATAATTACCGCTGCAAGACACAGCACAAATACAAACTTGTGATGCCTTATTTCTTTTATTACAAGGTCCCAGATTCTCATTTCTTCTTTCCTCCTGTACGTAATACCCACAGGCTCAGGGGTATAATGGTGACAACGACAGCACCGCAGGCAATGAACACATTTCGCACCAGAATATTTGAACTTGAA
>LGVD01032424.1_pt3 | contig 12231 bp, 15 predicted proteins | sample 469861 | NCBI WGS metagenome assembly LGVD01 (sample SAMN03857201, study PRJNA290197) | marine sediment metagenome | biome: ocean floor; feature: cold seep; material: sediment; isolation source: sample #3730, Push core (PC) 16 from cruise R/V Atlantis leg AT-15-68, Alvin... ... | reverse complement strand
ACCGCGCTGGAAATCTCGTTGGCATTAAGCAGACCGTTGAGTCGCTCTGCCTCCATTTTGGTGTTGACAAACAACATCACCCGCTCGACCCCGGTCTCTCGCTTGAGCAGACCGAGCAGCAGGGCGAACTTCTCCTTACGTGAAACATGGTAGAGGTTCTGCTCGATATTATCTGCCGTCACCTTCTCCGGCTCGATCTGGATCTTTTCCGCCAGATTCATAAACTCGTAGGCCAGCTCCATCACCTGCGTCGAGAGAGTCGCTGAAAAGAGCATCGTCTGGCGCTTCTCAAAGGGTGGCAGCTGGCGCAGAATATAACGCAGGTCCTTGATGAAGCCCATATCGAACATCCGGTCGGCTTCATCGATCACCAGCGACTCGACTCGATTCATCGAGAAGACCCGCTGCTTGAAATAGTCGATCAGCCGCCCCGGGGTGGCAACGATAATGTCGACCCCGTCGCGCAACGCCTGGCGCTGCTTTTCGTAATCGACCCCGCCGAAGATCGGCTGTACCTTGAGCCCGGTATGCTTGCCGAGCAGCTCGGCATCCATGCAAATCTGCACCACCAGCTCGCGGGTCGGCGCCATCACCAGCGCCCGTGGGTTGTTGCTGGTTGCCTTTCCACTGTCGAGCAGTTTGCAGAAGAGTGAAATCAGAAACGCGGCGGTTTTACCGGTGCCGGTCTGTGCTTGGGCGGCGACATCCTTGCCCTGCAGCGCCAGCGGAATTGATTCCTGCTGCACCGGGGTCAGGGATTCAAAACCGGCATCGACAACTCCCTGCTGGACCATGTCCGGCAGGTTCAGTTCGGTAAATTTCATGGTTTTTCTTTCAATATGGTGTGTAGAGACGAACCTTGTGTTCGCCAAATTTCGCATATCCGAACAAGGGCGATGACAAACATCGCCCCTACAGTTCAATCCCCAGCGCATCGGCTACAGTATGGATGTCCTTATCGCCCCGCCCCGACAAACAAACCAGCAGGATTTGCTCCTTCGGCAAGGTCGGTGCCAGCTTCATCACATAGGCGATGGCGTGGGCACTTTCGAGAGCCGGGATGATCCCTTCGACACGGGTCAATTTCTGGAAGGCCTCAAGAGCCTCGTCATCGGTGATCGACACATACTCAGCCCGCCCCAGATCCCGCAGATGAGCATGCTCGGGGCCGACACCGGGATAATCAAGACCGGCGGAAATCGAGTGCGCATGGTTGATCTGCCCGTCGTCATCCTGCAGCAGGTAGGTCTTGTTGCCATGCAACACCCCCGGCAACCCGGCGGATATCGAGGCGGCGTGCTTGTCGGTATCGACCCCCAGCCCGGCTGCTTCGACACCGATAAGCCGAACAGAGGTATCTTTTATAAACGGATAAAAAGTGCCCATGGCGTTGGAACCGCCGCCGATGCAAGCGATCGCTGCATCGGGCAACCGTCCTTCAGCCTCCTGCAATTGTTGTTTGGCTTCCTCACCGATCACGACCTGAAAATCNNAAGGTATCACGCACGTGGGTCACCCAGTGGCGCAGGGCATCGTTCATGGCATCCTTGAGGGTGGCGGTGCCGCTGGTCACTTCATGCACCTTGGCCCCGAGCAGCTTCATCCGGAAGACATTCAGCGCCTGGCGACGGATGTCCTCTTTGCCCATGAAAACTTCGCATTCCATACCGAACAGAGCAGCGACTGTGGCGGTTGCCACGCCGTGTTGCCCGGCCCCCGTTTCGGCAATCACCTTCTTTTTCCCCATCCGTCGGGCGAGCAGAATCTGGCCAACGGTATTGTTAACCTTGTGCGCCCCGGTGTGGTTGAGGTCTTCCCGCTTCAGGTAGATCTTCGCCCCGCCCAACTCTTCGGTCAGGCGGCGAGCAAAGTAGAGCGGGCTGGGCCGGCCGACATAGTGCTTCAGGTAGTATACGAGTTCCTCCCGGAAACTCGGGTCCTGGCGGGCTTCGGCGTAGGCCTCCTCCAGCTCCAGCAGCGCCGGCATCAGGGTTTCCGCCACGTAGCGGCCGCCGTACTGACCGAAATGGCCCCGCTCGTCGGGGGACTGATAATTCATGCGTTCCTCACTTGGCAGATGAACTCCGCCACTTTCTGGTGGTCCTTCTTCCCCGGCGCAGCCTCAACGCCGCTGGAAACATCAACCGCGTAGGGTTTGACCTGACGCACCGCAGCGACGACGTTTTCCGGCGTCAATCCTCCGGCCAGAATCAGCGGCCGCTTGCCGGTCAGGCGCCTGACCAGCTGCCAGTCGAAACTCAGGCCGGTGCCGCCGTAATGTTCATCACTCCAGGCATCAAGCAGCAGGGCCGAAACCTGATAGCGGGCCGCCCCTTCCAAAGAAGCGGCATCCTTGATCCGCAGTGCCTTGATCACCCGCAAAGGTTCAATCAGACAATCTTCGGGCGATTCATCACCATGCAACTGTACCACGTCGAGCCGCGCCGCAGCCATGGTGCGACGGATGCGTGGCAGCGGCTCGTTGACAAACAAGCCGACCGTGGTCACAAAAGGAGGTAGTTCGGCGATGATCTTCTGTACCTCGCGCGGCGTCACAAAACGCGGACTGCGATGGTAAAAAACAAAACCGAGGGCATCGGCCCCGGCTTCGACCGCCTGCAGGGCATCCTCCACATTGGTGATGCCGCAAATTTTCACCCGGGTGTTGGCCACCACAGCTCCTTATATTTCGGCCTTAGCCGGAGATTCCTTGATCGCCTCGCCGGGATATACTGCAGTTCCCGAGTTTTAAGCGCCGATTAAAGAACTTAATTTCGCTTCAATATTCTCTTCACGCATCAGACTTTCGCCGATCAGGAAAGCCCCGGCCCCAGCCGCCCGCAATCGTTCGATATCCGTTCGATTATTGATACCGCTCTCCGCCACCGCCAATTGTTGCTTGGGGATGCGTCCGGCCAGTTGCTCAGTGATTCCCAGATCGGTAACAAAGGTTTTCAGATTACGGTTGTTGATGCCGATCAGGTCGACCGGCAGTTCGAGGGCCCGCTCCAGTTCCTCAGCATCATGGATTTCCAACAGGGTGTCGAGTCGCAGCTCACGCGCCAGTTCGGAAAATTCCCGTAATTGCTCATCGGTCAATGCTGCCGCAATCAGCAGAATGGCATCGGCTCCGGCCAACCGAGCCTGGTAAACTTGATAGGGATCGATGATAAAATCCTTGCGTAACAGCGGCAGCCCAACAATGCCTCGGATCTGGCCCAAATAATCGAGAGAACCGTAGAAATACTGCTCATCGGTCAATACTGAGAGGCAGGTCGCCCCGGCGCGTTGGTAACTTTGCGCAATGGCAACCGGATCGAAATCGGCCCGAATGATCCCCTTTGATGGCGAACCCTTTTTCACCTCGGCAATGATGGCGATTCCGGCTGCAGAGCGCTGCCGTAGCGCCCGAGCAAAACCGCGCGTGGCCTGAAGACCGGTCAGTTTTTGCCGCAATTCAGCCAGGGGCAGCTGCTGTCGAGCAACCGCTACCTCCTGCTGCTTGGTCTGCAGGATTTTGTCAAGAATCATTGATTGGTCATCCGGATCAGGGCGTCGAGAGTTGCCTGCGCCTTGCCGTTATCAAGAACCTTCTGCAACAGCTCAATCCCGGCGTCAACCCCGGGGACCAGCCCGGCAGCAAGCAGGGCATAGGCACCGTTGAGCACCACGATATCCCGCTTCGGCCCCTTTTCTCCGGCAAGGATCGCTGTGACAATGGCGGCATTCTGTTCGGCATCGCCCCCCTGCAACTCTTCAAGTTGGCAACACTCGAAACCGAATTGCTGCGGTTCGATGGTCTGCACTTCAATCGCCCCGCCACTGATCGCCGCCACCAGGGTCGGCCCGGTCAGGGTGATTTCGTCCATGCCGTCACTACCGTGCACGACAAAACCGCGCCGACAGCCGAGACTGAGCAGCACCTTGGCCAAAGGTTCAACCAGCTCTTCTTTAAATACCCCGAGCACCTGGCGATCGGCACCGGCCGGATTGGTCAATGGCCCGAGCACATTGAAAATAGTCCGGATGCCGATTTCGCGCCGCGGGCCGATGGCGTACTTCATCGCTCCGTGCAGCGCCGGTGCAAAGAGAAAACCGACGCCGATTTTCTCCACACAATGGCCGACCTGCTCCGGCGGGATATCAAGATTGACGCCGAGTTTTTCCAGCACATCCGCACTGCCGCAGGAGGAGGTGATGCTGCGGTTACCATGCTTGGCAACTTTGCCCCCACAGGCGGCCACCGCCAGTGCTACGGTGGTCGAAATATTGAAACTCCTGGTTCCGCTGCCGCCGGTCCCGCAGGTATCGATGATGGTTTCCCGCTCGACGTTGATCTCATCACGATCGATATCGACCACTGTGCCAACCCGAATCGGTGTGGCATGCGCGCGCATGACCCGCGCGGCGCCGACAATCTCGGAAATCGTTTCCCCTTTCATCCGCAACGCGGTGATGAAAGAGCCAACTTGGGCCGGAGTTGCCTCACCGCCCATGATTTGGTTCATCGCTCCGATCATTTCCGATTCGGCCAGATCCTGCCGCTCAACCAGCTTGGCAATCGCTTCTTTGATCATATCAACAACCTCGTCGGGGCAGCCCCATGTGGCTGCCCGAACTTCAGGGCGCACACAGAGGTGCGCCCCTACATTTTCAGCTCAGTTCAAGAAAATTATTCAGTAACTGCATCCCCGCCGTGGTGAGGATCGATTCGGGATGGAACTGCATTCCCCAGACCGGCAGCTCGATATGCTGCAAACCCATGATTTCCTGCTCTTCAGTCCAGGCAGTTACGCGCAGACAGTCGGGGAAGGTCTCTCGTTTGGCGATCAGCGAGTGGTAACGGGTCGCGGTAAAGGGACTTGGGATATCTTTAAAAATGCCGCTGCCGTCGTGCAGGATCGGGCTGGTTTTGCCGTGCATCAAACGATCGGCCCGCACGATATCGCCGCCGAAAGCTTCAGTGATTGACTGGTGGCCGAGGCAGATACCGAGGATTGGTATCTGCCCGGCAAAACGCTTGATGGCAGCAACGGAAATCCCCGCCTCGTTCGGTGTGCAGGGGCCGGGTGAAATCACCAGTCGCTGTGGCGCCAGCTGTTCGATATCGTCCAGAGTCAGCTTATCGTTGCGGATGACCTCCACCTCTTCTCCCAGTTCCAGAAAATACTGCACCAGGTTGTAGGTAAAGGAATCATAGTTGTCGATCATCAGTAACATATTAAACGAGCCCCCTGTTGGCCATTTCGATGGCACGCTTAACACCGCGGGCTTTATTCAGCGTTTCCTGATATTCCATCTCCGGGTCGCTGTCAGCAACAATCCCGGCACCGGCCTGCAGGTAGAGCTTGTCCTTTTCGATCTGCAGGGTGCGGATGGCAATGGCCAGGTCCATGTTGCCGCTGAAGGAAAAATAGCCGACCGCCCCGCCGTAAACTTCGCGGCGGCTCGGTTCCAGCTCATCGATAATCTCCATGGCCCGGATTTTCGGGGATCCGGAGAGCGTTCCGGCAGGGAACGCGGCACGGAAAACATCGAAAGAATCAAGTCCCGGACGCAACTGACCACGGACATTGGAAACGATGTGCATCACGTGCGAGTAACGTTCGATGACCATCAGCTCACTGACCTCGACAGTGCCACCACGAGCGACCCGACCGACATCGTTCCGCCCCAGGTCGACCAGCATGATATGCTCGGCCAGTTCTTTCGGATCGGTCAGCAGGTCCTTTTCCAGCGCCAGGTCTTCCTCGGCGTCTTTGCCGCGCGGGCGGGTTCCGGCGATGGGCCGCACATCGACCTGTTCCCCCTCCTTACGCACCAGCACCTCGGGAGAAGCACCGACGACAAGGGATTCTCCGAAGCGCAGGAAGAACATGTAGGGAGAAGGATTAATGGTGCGCAGAGCACGGTAGATATCAAAGGGATCGGTTCGCAGTTCACCGGTAAAACGCTGGGACAAGACGACCTGAAAGATATCACCGGCACGGATATATTCCTGACAACGTTCGACAGCTCTTTTGTAGTGCTCTTTAGAAAAATTTGCCTGCAGGGCCTGTTTACCGTCACCGACCTTCTCTTCGTCAACAATCTGCAGGGGTTGGCGCAACTGGACAATCATCTGCTCAATCTGCTGCTGCGCCTCGGCATAAGCTACAGCCGGATCGGTTCCTTCCTGCAGGTGGACATTACAGACAACCTTCACCTTCTGCCGCATGTTGTCGAAAATCAACAAACGCTCGGTCAACATGAAACAGGCATCCCAGCTGTCGATTTGACGCGGGTTGCTGTCGGGCAGGTCCTCGATAAAACGAACCATATCGTAACCGAGATAACCGACCGCGCCGCCAAAAAAACGGGGCAAACCTTCGACCTCAACCGGCTGGAACTCCGCCATCAACTCACGCAGTTTACCGAGCGGATCGGCGGAATTGCCACTCTGTTCGACTACACCATTGGCGAGAACTTCGTAGTAATCNNCCCCCTTCGATCGATTCAAGCAAGAAAGAGGTCTGGCCATCGTCAATTTTACGAAAAGCGGAGACCGGGGTTTCCATGTCGGCCAGAATCTCGCGAAAAACGGGAATCAGGTTGCCGTTGCCGGCCAGTCGGAGGAAATCGTTTTCGGAAGGGAGATACATGTTTTATTAACCTGATGAAAATCCACATAAAAGTAGACTTTCTTACCATCTATAACCTGATTAAGTCAAGAATTCAGCCCGAAAGAGCAGGGGAGTTATCGTTATGGGAGACCGTTGCAGATTTGCAAATTACTGTCGAGGATATTGAAACTACGTCTCAACGTGATTTTCTCTCCAACAGGGATTTCTTTTCAGCAAACCTGCCAGCCGAACAGATAGAAAAACTGCTGATGGGTCAAAAAACAACCCCCGATCCTTGACAGAACGAGGGCTGTTTTCAGCTCCGAAAATTTAACGTTATCACAGCAGTTTTTTCACTGCCGTCAAAGCTGCGGCGTAATCCGGTTCGGCAGTGACTTCCGGCACCAGTTCGACATAAATGACCTTATCCTCCTGGTCAATCACGTAGACCGCCCGGGCCAACAGTTTGAGGTTTTTCAACAGCAGACCATAGTTGAGGCCGAAAGACCGCTCCTGGTAATCGGAAAGGGTCTGTACCTTGTCGATCCCGGCGTTACCACACCAGCGTTTCTGGGCAAACGGCAGATCAACACTGATGGTGTAGACGGCCACAGAATCGGGAAGTTCCGTCGCCTGCTGATTAAACTGTCGGGTCATGGTGTCGCAGACCGGAGTATCAAGTGACGGCACGACGGTGATCAAACGAATTTTCCCGGCATCGGTCGCCAGGGTCACCGGTTGCAAACTGTTATCAACCACCTGAAAATCCGGTGCGGCATCACCAACCTTGATCTCCGGACCAAGCAGGGTCACCGGGTTGCCTTTGAAAAGAACCGCAGCCTCACGCTCTTGTACATTGCTCATCATATGCCTCCTGTTTTGTTTGAAAGTAATATCTAACGAAACTAGTCAGCATTTTACCTTCCCATTCTAAACTGTCAACTAAAATTGTGAACATCCGGAAATAGGGGGGAGTCTATATACGGACACGACTGTGTCAACTTGAAACCTTTTTGTTATTTCTGTTTCCTCCTGAAAAGATCCGTTTTTAAGCTTGATATCCGATCAAGAAAGAGGTGGCCGTCGAGGTGGTCCAGCTCATGCTGGATGGCGATGGCCTCGAACCCTTCCGCCCGTATGACCTGTAACTGACCTTCCCGATCCAAAAATTGTACGACAATTCGCTCTGCTCGGTTGACATTTCCGGTGTAGTCAGGGACCGACATACATCCCTCCCGTACCACCTGATCACCTGCTTTTTCCAGAATCACCGGATTGACCATCTGCAGCAGTCCGTGATTTTTTTGTTTTTTACCCAGCTTGCTTTTTGCGACATCGACGACTGCGGCTCGCCGGGTGTCGCCGATCTGCGGTGCGGCAATCCCGACCGAATGTCCGGCAGCGACCATGGTATCGACCAGGTCATGCAACAGGGAATCGACAGTAGCGTCAATTTGTTCGATTTCGCTGCAGATCTCTTTCAGGCGCGGATCGGGGTAGAGCAGGACTTCTTTAATCGCCATCTTCTATAACTCCATCGCAATCAGCGAGCGAATCGAGATATCGACCTGCAGCTTTTTCTTCAGCTCTGTCATCCAGCTTTCGATCTCTTCAATTTCAACCCCGGCCGGCAACAGGGCCTCGATCATCATCACATAAACCGGACGTGATTCATCGCCGATCAGCTTGGTGTTCAGATCGGTGATGTTGACCTGCCGGTCCCCCAACTCCTTGGAGACCCGGTAAACAATACCCGGCTTGTCGGCGCCGTAGACCGAAATCATGCAGGGTTCACCTTCCATCTCGGGGCGCACTTCGCCGCCCGGCTTGAGGGTGCGGATGAACACCGAAAGGTTGGATTCTTCCAGCGGTGCGAAAGCATCACTGAACTCTTCTTTACTGGAGATCGCCGGATTCGAAATGAGCAGAATCATCGAAAACTGACCGCCCAGGATAGAACTGCTCGAATCCGCAATATTAAAGCCGAGCTGATAGAGAATTTCCGCCACCTGCGAAACGATTCCGGGTCGGTCGCGGCCGATGATGGTCAAGGCGAAATGTTGCATGGACTCCTCCTGTGAAACAGTTGATGTCATACAGAGTTGAATGTTGTTTGCTGTCTTGATTTCCGGATGAAAACTACCGAGAAACTGTCGGACTATCCGGGCAGAAGTGAAAGTTCCATCCTGCCAACCTATTCTATCATCAGTACCCGGCCGTTTAAAATCGCCTCAACGATCTTTTTTCGTCCGCTGACCACCAATCGCTGGACCGTCCCCCTTGAAATCCCCATAATTTCACCAGCCTCTATCTGCGTCAGGCACTCTACATCACAGAGTCGTGTCGCCTCCAGTTCATCGGTCGCCAATTTTACCTTTTTCAGTTCTGACATCGGCGTTCCCGCCGGCTTGTAGATAAGATCATTCGGACGACGTACCGGGCAACAACGACGTGGTTTTTTCGGTCTTGGTGACATTGGTCTCGCTCTTTGGTTTTATCTTGAATCCGTGGGTATCCGATGGATTCAAGATTTATAAAATCATGATCGGAGGAATCTTTGACGAAAATGTCACTGGGATGAATATAAGCGAAGCACTGAAACAGGGCAACGGTTTACCTCTTTCCCTGAGCAATAAAAAAAGCGGCCACCACCGGCAGGGTGGTCGCCGCTAAAATGCATTCGCTTGCATACTGACCGGGTTGATCAGAGTGCGTCCTCAATGGTGGCAATAATGCTGTTAAACGTTCCAACAACAGCTTTTGGAAATTCAGCGTCATCAATTATTTCCGCAACCCGTTCTTCACTGAAACGCAGCATACGAATAGCGGTCTTCCTTTCTTTGGTGAAGACGATGACAAACTTCGGTAACAACACGGCCCGTTCCGGATTCTTGCTCAGTGTCTTTGCCGCTTTGGCCGGTTTACAGACCTGGATCATGTGCATATCAAAACCTTCGGCGACCTCGACACCATGCATTCCGAAAGTGTGAGCCATTTCCATCTTGTCTTCGTTGTGGATCAGAAAACCGTGATTGTTCGCAGCAACTGCGAAGTCTTTGATAAACTGGCTAACCGATTTGTTCGTTTCTGCGTGATAAATAGATGCGGACATAATTCTCTTCCTCAACAGTGTTAAAATTTCTTTTCCGGGGCATCAGCCCCCGAAACCCATGCCGTTACCACGACCCTGACCACGGCCCATTCCTTGCCTGAGACCGCAATTCAAGCCCTGACCCTGACCAGGGGCAAAGCCTTGTCCTTGGGCTNNCCACGACCCATTTCCTGTTTACGCCCCTGACCACGACCACTGCCCTGCCCAGTTTGGCGATTCAAACCACGTCCTAAACCTTGACCTTGTCCATTCATGTCAATATCCTCCATACCTAGTTCCTGTAAGTTGTTATTTACCAGACAATTCGTTATGTGCATATGCACAAAATAGAGCAGTTTTCAGGGAATGTCAACCGACAAAAAGAAAGAATTAAATGTTAATCTGTTCAGCAAGATGTGCCGGGGATGGCCATTCATTCAATCGGCGGCCCTTGGAATGGGCGGCGCCGGACCATCAGTTCCCGTTCTGAATAGTTACGAAAAATGATTTAGCGGATCTCAAACTTTGGAGTGTAAAAGTCTTCTCTGCGCTTCTTTCTCCGGTTTTCATCGGGCGCGGTAACCCCGAGTCGCCACGTTCATGATTTGCTCTCGCAATGGGTTTGCCGGAGCCAAGCGGATAACCTGGTAAAGCAATTTATCGGATGGATTTTACGTCGGGTGTAGACAGGAAACCGCAAGGAGGTTACCAAAAAAACTACTCACCCGATGGGCAATTTTTGACAGGTTTTGGCCCTAAAATCAGATTCCTGTTTTTTTATAGTCATTTAGGCCTTGCATTTCAAAAGTATGCCGTGCTAGGGTGCGGCATCTTAAGTAAGTTTGTGTAAATGTTTTCGTCGCTCAACAGTTTGACAAGGTGTCAACATTGATCAGAACACGCAGACCCTATTAGGGCTGTGTGTTTTTTATTTTCCGGGCGGTCGGGATTTGCACAACAAAAAAAATTCCCACAGGGGAAGATGGAGAAGAAAATGGCAGAAGGTACCGTAAAGTGGTTTAACGACTCAAAGGGTTTTGGTTTTATCGAGCAGGACAATGGACCTGATGTGTTCGTCCATTTTTCCGAAATCCAAGGCGATGGTTTTAAATCTCTTGCCGAGGGAGACCGTGTGAGTTTTGAGGTCACCCAGGGTCAGAAAGGCCCTCAGTCGGCCAATGTGCGCAAAATTTAAGTAAGCTTTTGCATTTAAGATTTGCAAAAGAGCCCCGCGGATTTTCGTGGGGCTCTTTTTTTTGATAAATAATGCTACCGAGAAATTCGATGTCTACTTTTTTAGTCTGAATGCAGACAAAATAGCAGTTGGAAAGGATAACCAAATGGCTAGAAAACCAAATTACGGCTTTGAGAAGCGTCAGAAGGAACTTGCCAGAAAAGCCAAAAAGGAAGAAAAGAATAAGCGTAAACAGGAGGAACAACCCCCGGAAACTCCAGAGTCTCCAGAATCTCCAGAAGAGAATTAGCGGGTAAGAATTTTAAGGGAAAATTTATAACAGATTCCCTGGTTATTGCCCTGGTTATTGAAATTTTAAAAGTTTTATACTGTCATACTGATGTAGTAAATAATCTGTCCAAATAGTTGCTCAAGACCGTTTAAGCTTGGAAAGTAACCCGCAAGTTTACAACTCCCGCATAAAGAAGAAAGGGCCACCCGATGCTGTGATCGAAGTGGCCCTTTATCCGTTAAAAACCTTATTCGCCGAAGTAACGCTTCAGCAATCCGGCAAAAGCTGAACCGTGACGGGCTTCGTCCTTACACATTTCGTGGACGGTGTCATGGATCGCATCCAGGTTGAGTTGCTTCGCCTTGGTGGCCAGGTCTTTCTTGCCTTGGCAGGCACCATGCTCAGCGTCAACGCGCATCTGCAGGTTGGTCTTGGTGTCGGCCACCAGAACCTCACCGATCAGTTCGGCAAACTTGGCGGCATGTTCGGCTTCTTCCCAAGCGATCCGTTTATAGGCTTCGGCAATTTCGGGATAGCCTTCGCGGTCAGCCTGGCGGCTCATGGCCAAGTACATGCCGACTTCAGTACACTCGCCGGTGAAGTTCATTTTCAGCCCTTCGAGAATCTCAGGGTCAACATCCTTAGCAACACCGATGCGGTGTTCATCGGCCCACTGCAGGGCGCCGCTTGTGTCCTGCTCGATAAATTTGTCGGCCGGAGCCTTGCAAGTCGGGCAGAAATCCGGCGCACAATCTCCTTCGTGAACATAACCGCAAATGGTGCAGATAAATTTTTTCATTGGGTCCTCTTCCTAGATATGGTTTAGGGTTTATAGACGACAAAAACGGTCATCATTGTACCGAATTACCATGTCTTGTCAATAAAGAATTTTGTGTCGTTGTGTGCTGTCAGTATTCACAGTAGGATATAGATTGATGGCGTTGCGAAATTTTTGTTTGGCCATCTCATGACTTTTTGCGAGTGCATCATGGTCGAAAGCAGATTGAATGACGAACCGGATGAGGCAGTGTTCATACAGGAAGCTACATAGTTTTCATCCGGAGTTTCCGGA
>LGVD01029035.1_pt2 | contig 12289 bp, 11 predicted proteins | sample 469861 | NCBI WGS metagenome assembly LGVD01 (sample SAMN03857201, study PRJNA290197) | marine sediment metagenome | biome: ocean floor; feature: cold seep; material: sediment; isolation source: sample #3730, Push core (PC) 16 from cruise R/V Atlantis leg AT-15-68, Alvin... ... | reverse complement strand
AATTGGTTTAAACATTGAAATACACGGTGCAGATGTTGCTGTAATCCAGATGGTAAAATTTTCTTTTGTCAAATGCACGATCATTGAACCTGTAGTTTGTGAAGCATTTCGGGTAATTGAATTTCCGCCATGAGCACAAATAGTATTACCCAATAAAGGTTTAGAAGGATTAAAATCATCAGAATCATGATCTCTTAAATGTTCTATAGCTGATCTTACATCAACTTTATTGAAGCTGTTCTTTAATATTTCATCCGCCCTACCCTTTCTTGTCTTACAAGCTGAAAATGTGGTATATAAAAAATCGGAGAAAACCATTGCAAAGTTAAATTCACCTCTGATCCATTTTCTTTTTTTTGCATAGGAAATAGCTTCAGGATGAATTTCATCATAATCATTACCAATAGTTAAACCATTACTGATGGCATAATATTCTTTTACTTTTTTACTTACCCAAAATTCGCCTGCAGTTTCTAAAATCCAGGCTTCATTTTTATCAGCAATTACAAAACTATTATGGTAAAACATGCCTTTATCCTCATAACCGCAACTTCCTCCCTGGCCATATTTTTGCAAAAGATCAATAATTACTTTTTTGGCTTTTAAAGCAGTATCAGCACGTTCTAAAGCCAAACGCAACAGATCCATACCGGTTAGAACTCCTTCTTTTTCTACCTTTATTTTGGTAAAAACAGCTTCATTTCCAATAACAACACCATGTTCATTTACGCCCATTTCAGCACCCCACATCCAAAAAGGACGACTTATAATAATATTATTAGTTTTACTTATTTGCGGAATTTCAATATAAGTACATTTTACTTTTGAATTAGTAATGTACTTTTTTGAAGAGTGATATTCTATAACTTGTGCTTCATTTGCCTCCCGATCACTATTTTTAGCAAAAATTATCGAGCTATCTTCAGTCGCTTTTGGTAAGGCTATAAAAGTATCGCACATAGTTTTCAATGTTTCAATTAGTCAATGAGCGAATTACTCAACACCAATTTCTCAAAATTATCGTTTTATTTTTCCCGGTAAAATAAACTCATATTGTTTATTAAAAATATTGGTCATTAGCCATCTATCCATTCTGCGTAAAGCCAAAAACAATTGCCAGATAAACTTGTCATTAGCATAATATTTATCTACTTCTTTTCGTGTTATCATTTCTTCATTATCAGGCAGAATTTTATTTGCATTTATAATAGTTTTATCAATTAGATCTTGCCTTTTTTCTTTATGTAAATTTGCAATTAGATCAATAAATACTAGTCGTATATCGTAATATCGATCCATCACTTCTTGCAAAAAAAACTTTCTAATGATCCAGCGTAAAGCTTTGGGGGTGCTATTTAGTAATAACTCAGGGTCTAATTGTTCTTCACCATTAATCTTAAACAATGGCGTGCTGGTATCAAAAAATAAAAGCTTATCGTTAATCAAAGCCCAATTCGAAACCTGGCCATCAATAGATAATTCAATCTTTGGTTTATTCTTCTTATTAAAATCGTCAACTTTTTTAATATTTAAAAAAATACTGTTTAACATTTCTATTGCATCTTCTTTAGAAAGAGTATGTATTTTATTTTGGCATAGATCTTCTTTTTTCAAAGCTTCCTGAGCTAAATACAACACAACTTTTTTATAAGAAATAATAAATATTTTATCTTTAGGTAAATCTAAACTCGCTTGTTTTAAATAGTTTGTATAAGTATTATAATTATTAGAATAAAGATTAGCTTCCTCTTTATTGGTAAATAACGGTAATCTTTTAAGTACCCATTCATTATAGGGATCAATTTTAAAAATGGAAGATATTTCACCAAAACCAACAATTTTAGCCGGAATTTTAGATCTTTCAGGAAATTGTGGGTTCAATCCTTGTTCAAATGATTGAAGAAAATCTTTAGGAATTGGCATAAAATACTATTTTAAAAAGGATATTAAATTTTCTTTTATTTTTAATGCAGTATGTAAAACTCTGGCTTCATTAAATGCTATATCTAATTGTTTAATAATATATTTAATATCTTTTTCATCCATAACCAAAGGCGGTAAAAATTGAACAATTGATGTATCATTGTTAGCATATATAATTAACAGATCATTGTCATAAGCTGCTTTTGTCATAACCGGTCCGGCCATAACATCTTTTAATTCTAATCCCATCATCAAACCCAATCTTCTTATTCCTTTAAAAAAACTTTGATGCCTTTTTTGTAATTCTCTCAATTCAATATAAAACAAATCCGATATATTATTTACATGTTGCAAAAAACTCTTTTCAGAAGTGATCTCTAAAACTTTAAGTGCAACCATACATCCAAGTTCAGCACCCCCCGAAGTTGAAATATGTATAAAGGGATCATTATGAAAAACAGATTCTAACTTTTTATCGATCACCGTTGCACTAATTGGGTAAATTCCACCTGATAAACCTTTTGCCAAAACCACAATATCGGGTATTACATTAAAATGTTCAAAAGCCCAAAGTTTTCCTGTCCTTCCCAAACCAGCTTGTACTTCATCTAAGATTAATAAAGATCCATTATTTTCACATAACTCTTTAACCTTTTTTAGATATCCTTCTTTTGGCAAAGGCATTCCTAAAGTTGCCGGAATAGTTTCTAAAATAACCGTAGCAACATCCTGATCTAAGACATTTTGCAAAGCTTCTAAATCATTAAAAGGAATTTGTAAAAAATCGCTTGAATCTAATAAAAAAGGTGCTTTGTATTGATCATCTCCTGTTTGCACTGATAAGCCTGTATGACCGTGATAACCACCTTCAACTGATACTATCTTCTTCCTTTTAGTATAAGCACGAGCAATTTTTAAAGCAAGATCAATGGCTTCTCCACCACTAACTCCAAAAATTGAATAATCTAAATCGCCAGGCATTAATTGTGCAATCTTTACAGCCAAATCTGCTCTTGGTTTGCTCATTAAGTGATGGTTACCTATATCATAAAAATTAAGTTGCTCTTTTAATAAGTTTACAATTTCTTTATTGCGATGACCTAAATTAAAAACGCCTCCATTAGAATGTAAATTGTATATCTCTTTCTTCCCATCTATATCAAACAACCTCGAACCCTCACGATATCCCATAACAAAATCCATTTTATATTTGTTATAAAAATCAACTTTGCCAGACGATACATGATCCTTATACAATTTAATAACTTGTTTTTTGTCTTTTGAAGATCTATCTTTTTTTAAGAACATACTTTTTATATGTTTTACTGAATAACGAATAATCCTTCAATCAACCTATCAATATTCAAAAAAATAATTATTATAATGATCAATATGATCACTAAAATAATTGCTCTTTTATAGTTTGGTTCTTTACGTTTTACAAATTTAGGTNNGCTGTCATATTTTTAAATTTTAAACTATTCAAATTTTCTCCCCCTCAGCATTTCACGTTTTCCGGGTGGACCAGGTAATCTTTCAACTTCAAAGCCTACGCTTTGCATGGCTCTACGTACACTTCCTTTTGCAGAGTAAGTTACTAAAATTCCTTTATTTTTAAGTGCATCATACATCTTTTTAAAAATATCTTCTGTCCACAGTTCAGGCTGAACTTTTGCTCCAAAAGCATCAAAATAAATTAAGTTAAATATATTCTCATCATTTATTTCTTTAAAAAACTGTTTCCTTTTCTTTAGTATAAAATTTGGATTTATTTCAATTTGTTTATCCCACTCTATCTTGTGAATCTTATTAAAAATATTTTTATGGTCAGCTGCAATCAATTCTTCAACGTAATTCAGCTGAGATATCTCTTGCTCTTTAAGCGGGAATGCTTCTACTCCTTCATAATCAATTTGCAAATTTCGTTTTTGTGATTCTAAAAAAGTAATAAAACAATTTAAACCGGTTCCTAAACCTATTTCAAGGATTCCAATTTTAGACCCACTATCAAATAGATCTAAACCATTTTTAATAAAAACATGATACGCTTCATTAATTGCTCCATGTTTTGAGTGGTAGTGTTCATCCAAATCAGGTAAGTAAATACTTGAAGAACCATCGTCGGTTTGTATAATAATTCTTTTCACATTATAGAATTTATAATTTCAAAGATACGAAATGTTAATTCTTTAAGAATTAGAGAATAAATACAATTAAAATTGAGCATTATTCAGTAAATTTGTACAAAATAATATGTCATGAGTATAGATTTAACTACAAAAATTAAGATAAAAAAGGCTGCTATTTCAAAGATTAAAAATGTTGATTTTGATCATTTACCTTTTGGTCAAGTTTTTACTGANNATCATATGTTTATTTGTGATTATAAAGATGGAAAATGGCAACAACCTCAAATAATGCCTTACCAAAATATCAGTTTAGATCCTTCTTCCAAAATTTTTCATTACGGTCAATCTGTATTTGAAGGCATGAAGGCCTATAAAGATGATGATGATAAGGTGTGGTTATTCCGACCTTCAGAAAATCAAAAAAGAATAAATATTTCTTCTAAAAGAATGGCTATTCCTGAATTTCCTGAAGATTTTTTTATGCAAGGTTTAAAAGAACTCCTTAAAATTGATAATGCCTGGATCCCTACTACTGATGGTAGTTCATTATATATTCGTCCATATGTATTTGCTACTGGTGAAGGCGTTCATGCTTCTCCTTCTGACAAATATAAATTTATAATAATTTGTGCCCCTTCAGGACCTTATTTTTCAGGAAAAGTAAAAGTTTTAATTGAGCAACATTATTCTCGTTCTGCAGATGGTGGAGTTGGTTATGCTAAAGCAGGAGGTAATTATGGCGGCCAATTTTATCCTACACAGCTAGCTATTAATAAAGGATACCAACAAATAATCTGGACAGATGCAACTTCACACGAATATATCGAAGAAGCAGGTGCGATGAATATTTTTATAAGAATAGGTGACACTTTATTAACAGCACCAACCAGTGATAGAATTTTAGATGGTGTAACCAGAAAAAGCATTATTGATATTGCTAAAGATGAAGGTATTCATGTTGAAGTGAGAAAAATTAAAGTAAGTGAAATTATTGAAGCATCTAAAAAAGGAACGCTTAAAGAAATGTTTGGTGCAGGTACAGCAGCAGTAATTTCACCAATTTCAGGGTTTGGATTTGAAGGAACAGATTACGATTTACCCATAATTGAAAATAATTATGCCAGAAGATTTAAAAAACGTATTACTGATATCCAATACAACCGTGCCGAAGATAAATTTGGCTGGCGATATGAAGTAAAATAACTTTTAAAATTAGAAATTTAGAATAATTCAACGGGTGGTTTTTTCTTAATGAAAAAACCACCCGTTGAATATTAAAATTCTGAAGAAGATTATTTTTTAAAATAAATTCTATTCTCTTAAAATATTTTTTAGATCTGGCGGTAAATAATCAGGTCCTTTCATTATTTTTCCATCATTACGGTAAACCGGTTTACCATCTTTACCCATTTTACTCATATTACTTCGTTGAATTTCATCAAAAACAGTTTCCATTTTATCTTGTAATCCATGTTCTAATATGGTACCGAAAATAATATACAACATATCGCCTAAAGCATCAGCAACTTCAACAAGATCATTATTTTTAGCAGCTTCGAGATATTCCTTATTTTCTTCTACCATTAAATTATAACGTAATAATATCAATTCTTCTGAAAGTTTAGCAGTTGGCTTATCACTTACTCCTAAACCAAAAGTTTTATGAAATTTTTGTACTGCTTTAATTCTGTTTTTCATAATAAAATTATAAATGATGAATATTGCTTAGGTCTTCATGATCAAACTCGCAGGTAAAATACGCATCATTAAAGCAATTGCGCTCCACCTTTTTGTGATATAAACTTTTTTCTTTTTACGCTTAATGGCACTGTAAATTTGTTTTGTTGCCTTATCTAAAGATGCCATTCCAAATGTATCACCTAAAGCTAGTTTGGTATCTACAAACCCTGGAGCAATATCTGTAACATATATGTCTGCTTTACTTCGTTTTGCTTTCATCCAAAGTGATTCTAAATAATTATTTTGAAATGCTTTTGAAGCAAAATAGGCTGGAACATGACGATTTCCTCTAATGCCTGCAACTGATGAAATACCAACTAAATGACCAAAACCTTGCTGTTTAAAAAAATTATAGGCCAAACCATAGATCTTAACAGCCCCAAGTACATTTGTTTGTAGTGTTGGATTTTCTTTTTTCCATTCCAGATCGTAATTTGGCTCTGCCATTCCAGAACTATAAACTACCAGATCAATAGTTTTTAATTCATCAATTAATTCTTTAAAAACTTTTTCAGAGGAATCTAATTCAGTAACATCATGCTTTTTAATCACATAATTATTTGAATTATCTTTTTGTATCTCCTTTAGTTTTTCTTCCCTTCGCCCGGTAATGACAACTTTGTATCCATCTTCTACTAATAGTTTTGCCAATTCTTTTCCTATTCCTGATGTTGCTCCAAAAACTATTGCATTTTTACCCATTTTATGAAATTTAATCTAAATTTACAGCTATAAATATAACTAAAATGTTTAGCAAAGAGCGAATAATTTTTACCGGTCTTTTTACTTTAACTCCTTTAAATTTATCAATGTTCCATTAAATTTGTGATAGTAACAATTTAATTATTAATATATTTGACAGATAAAAAACAGCTATTATGTGTACAACCTGCGGATGTAGTGCTACAGATGAAATTACTATTAAAAAACCGGGTGAAACAATATCTGTTGCCAAAAATATTCCTTTAGAAAACCATTCTGGGCATCATGATCACTCACATGATCATGGTCATGAACACCACCATCACCATCATGAAAAATCAATTATTGAAGTAGAACAAGATATACTTCAATCTAATCAGCTTCTGGCTGAAAGAAATCGTGGATATTTTTTGGGAAAAAATATTTTTGCAATAAATATGGTGAGCTCTCCCGGATCTGGAAAAACCAGCTTATTGGAAAGAACATTGACCGATCTTAAAGGTGAAGTAGATTTTTATGTTATTGAAGGAGATCAACAAACAATGAATGATGCTGATAGAATTGATCAATTAAACATCCCGGTTGTTCAAATAAATACCGGAAAAGCCTGCCATTTAGATAGTGATATGGTCAACAATGCAGTACTAAAACTCAAACCTGCTGCTAACTCAATTGTAATGATTGAAAATGTTGGTAATTTAGTTTGCCCATCAATGTTTGATCTTGGCGAAAACTCAAGAGTTGTTATTATTAGCACTACTGAAGGTGATGACAAACCTATTAAATATCCTGATATGTTTGCCGGTTCTCATGTTTGTGTTATTAATAAAATTGATTTGTTACCTTATGTTAATTTTGATGTAGAAAAAGCAAAAGCATATGCCAAACAAGTTAATCCTGATCTCAAATTTTTTGAAGTTTCAGCTACAACAGGTGAAGGAATGGATAAATGGTATGTCTGGTTAAAATCAAAAATTTCTTAAAAATTTATTATGTGTCTAGCAATTCCCGGAAAAATTATAAAAATTGATGATACAATTGACGATATTTTTAGAATAGCAAAAGTATCATTCAATGGCATCATAAAGGAAGTTAACTTAGCTATGGTTCCTGAAGCCAAAATTGATGACTATGTTTTGGTTCATGTGGGCAGTGCTATTAGTATTGTTGATGAAGAAGAAGCCAAAATTACTATGGACATCCTGATGCAAATGGAAGATCTGGATGAATTAGAAAATGGAACCGATTAAAATTTAACAAGATTAAATGAATAATTTACCTGACAATTATTTTGTGTTCAACAGTATAGGAATTATTCATTCACCTTATAAAAATAAAGCTCCCAACCAACCACTGGTAAATGATCAAGGTGAGTTTAAAATAATTTTAAACAAAAAATATTCAGAAGGTCTAAAGTTGTTAAATACTTTCACCTACATATACGTTATTTATTATCTAGATAAAGTGATAAGAAATAATAAAATGATAATCTCTCCCCCCTGGGCAAACCAACAAAAGGTTGGCATTTTTGCCAGTAGAAGTCCAAACAGACCAAACCCTATAGGAATTAGCGTTGTGAAAATTAAAGAAATAATCGACAATATTATCTATATTTCCGGAATTGATGCCTTTGACGGAACCCCTTTATTAGATATTAAACCTTATATTGATAAATTAGATGCAAAACCTGATGCCAATTATGGATGGGTTGAAAAAGAAGATAATGAAAATCATCTTGCGTTACACATCCAAGGTATTCCTCATAAACATTAATTAAAAAGATTTAAAATAAATATACCAATAAAAAAACATTTTATGAAAACAAGAATATCTTTAATTTTAATAGGTTTCTTTATACTAATAGCATGTGAAACCAAGCAGAAAACAGAAAAATCTGAATCTATGATCAATACCGAACTAAACAACAAAAATCCCCTGTTGATGAAATGGGATACCCCTTTTGGTGTTCCTCCTTTTGATAAAATAAAAAGTGAAGATTATTTGCCTGCCATCCGTCAAGGAATTAGAGAGCACGATGCTGAAATTGAAGCGATCATTAACAATGCTGATACCCCTACTTTTAAAAATACCATTGAAGCATTAGAATTAAGTGGTACTATTTTAAACAAAGTTTCTCGACCATTTTTTGCTGTAAAAGCTGCAAATACCAATGATATTTTAAATGAAGCCGGCAAAGTATTAGCTCCTGAACTATCAAAACACTGGGATAATATCAATTTAAATTCCGGACTTTTTAATCGTGTTAATGCTGTTTACCAACAAAAAGACAAGTTAAATATCAGTGCTGAAGAGCTTAAATTATTAGAAGAAACATATAAAGGTTTTGTAAGGGCCGGTGTTAATCTTAGCGAAAAAAAACAAACCAGATTACGTGAATTAAATAGCCGATTAGCTGTTCTTTCACAAAAATTTGGAGACAATCTTTTAAACGAAACCAATGATTTTGAACTTTATGTAAGCGACAGCAAAGATTTGGGTAATGCTTCAAAAGGTTTACTTGCAGTTGCTGCAAATGAAAGTAAAAAAAGAGGTCATGAAAATGGTTGGTCTTTCACTTTACACAGACCTAGTATAAATCCTTTTTTACAAGCCTCAGCAAACCGTGAAATGCGTAATAAAATTTATGATGGTTATGCAATGCGTGGCAACAACGATAACAAAAATGATAACAAAGCCATATTAGAAGAAATGGCTTCAATTCGTGTAGAAAAAGCTCAATTAAAAGGATATAAAACACATGCTTCTTTTGTTTTATCAGATAATATGGCTGAAACTCCTGAGGCTGTTTATGCTTTTATGGATAAATTATGGACACCGGCATTAAATAGAGCAAAAAGAGAACGAGATGACCTGAAGAAAATGATGAAAAAAGAAGGTGTTAAAGGAACATTTGATGGAAGTGATTGGCGTTATTATGTTGAAAAAGTGAGAAAAGATAAATATAATTTTGACGAAGAAGAAACCCGTCCGTATTTTGAATTTACGTCGGTTAGAGAGGGTGTTTTTATGCTTGCAAATAAATTATTTGGATTAACATTTAAAGAATTGAATGATGTTCCTAAATGGCATAAAGACCAACAGGTTTTTGAAGTATTAGAAGCTGATGGAAGTCCTTTAGGTGTAATTTATATGGATTTCTTTGCACGCGAGAGTAAAAGAGGTGGCGCCTGGATGAACGCTTTGAGAAGTCAATCAAATGTGAATGGAATGATTACTCCTATCGTAACCAATAATTTTAATTTTCCTCCTGTAACTAAAGAAACCCCTTCACTATTATCTTTTACTGAAGCCCAAACATTTTTTCATGAATTTGGTCATGGATTACATGGATTATTATCAAATGTAAAATATGAATCCCTTTCGGGCACTAATGTTCCAAGAGATTTTGTTGAATTTCCTTCACAAGTAATGGAAAACTGGATGAGTGAACCTGAAGTATTAAAATTATACGCCAAACATTACAAAACAGGTGAAGTAATTCCTGAATCATTAATTAAAAAAATGAATGAAGCCAATGATTTTAATGAAGGTTTTAGAACTGTTGAATATATGGCCGCAGCTTATTTAGATATGGCATGGCATACTTTGCAAGATACCAAACAACAAAAAGCTAATGAATTTGAGAAAAAAGAAATGGATCGCTTAGGTTTAATAGAAGAAATTATTCCGCGATACAGAAGCACTTATTTTTCTCATATTTTTGCAGGTGGATATTCATCGGGGTATTACAGTTATTTATGGTCAGAAGTTTTAGATGCTGATGCTTTTGAAGCCTTTAAAGAAACAGGAAATATTTTTGATCCTGAATTGGCAAAAAAATATAGAAAAATGTTAAGTCAGGGAGTTACAAAAAAAGGAATGGAACTTTATAAAGAATTCAGAGGAAAAGAGCCAAATATAGATGCCTTGATCAAAAAAAGAGGCTTGAACTAGGTTTTCAGTAACAGTTTTTAGTAATCATCTTTTTTAAACACCTATTGAACAATGATCAACAGGTGTTTTTTTGCTTTTCAGAGTTGTTAGACCTGAAAGAATCAGATAGTTTAAAATTCTTTTTTTATATTTAAACAAAATTAAACAGAAAGTATTTGAAAAAAAATAATTACCAGTCGGATGTAGTCATTATTGGTGGTGGTATTGCAGGAATTGCAACAGCCATTGACCTACTCGATTCTGATAAAAAGATCATTATCATTGAAAGGGATTTAGAAAAAAACTTTGGTGGTTTGGCAAAGGAATCTTTTGGTGGTATGTTTTTTGTCAATTCTCCTTTTCAACGATTTTCCAAAATAAATGATAATGAAACCCAGGCTAAAAAGGACTGGTTTTCTTTTGCTGAGTTTGATAAAGATGAAGTTTGGGGTATAAAATGGGCAAATGAATTTCTAGAATCCACTCAAGAAGTTTACAACTGGGTAAGATCTAAAAATGTAAAATTTTTCCCTGTTGTACATTGGGTTGAAAGAGGACTAGATGTACCCGGAAATTCCGTTCCCCGTTTTCATATGGTTTGGGGAACCGGCCACGGTTTAATTGAAGCCTTGCTCAATCATTTAAGATCACATCCAAAATCTAAAAATTTACAAGTATATTTTCAACATAAAGCTGAGGATTTTAAAATTGAAAATGGTAAAATTATCGCCATAAGCGGAATTAATGAAAAAGATCAAACTCCTTTTGTAGCAAAAGCTGAAAACTTTGTTATTGCTACTGGTGGAATTAATGGAAGTATGCAAAAAGTTAGAGAACATTGGCATAAAGAATGGCATACTCCTCCTAAAGAGATTTTAAATGGTTCACATCATTTTTCTGATGGAATATTTCACGATAAAGTAAAAGAAATTGATGGAAAGATCACCAACTTAAATCTAATGTGGAATTATGCAGCCGGAATTCCACATCCATATCCAAAAAGAGAAAATCACGGACTTAGTTTAGTGCCTCCTAAATCAGCTCTATGGTTAAATTACAAAGGCGAACGTATGGGGCCAACACCCTTGGTAACTTCTTTTGATACACGCTATTTAGTTACCAAGATCTGCGAACAGAAAAAAAAATATTCATGGCAAATTCTCAACAAAAAAATAGCTTATAAAGAATTGGCTGTTTCCGGCTCTGAATTTAATGATGGCATTAAAGAAAAAAAGTTGTTTAAGTTTTTGTATTCAGTGATCAAAGGAAATAAAAAACTGATCAAGACCTTAGAAAAAGATTCTCCAAATTATATCACTGCCAACAACATAGAAGAATTGGTTAAAAAAATGAATAAACTTACCGGTACAGATGATATAAAAGTTGATGTTCTAAAAAGATCTATTGAAAGCTATGACAGTAATTTTGAGCCGGGTAAAAATATGATGAAAGACGAACAGATCAAACTAATTATTCAAGCCCGTGAATACTCAGGTGATAAAAAACGAACACTCAAACCTCAAAAATTAGATCAAAAGAAAAATTATCCATTAATTGCAATTAGAGAATTTATCTTATCGCGAAAAAGTTTGGGCGGCATACAAACCAATTTACATTCACAGGTTTTAAGAAATCCAAAATCTAATGGTAAACAAGAAGCTTTTAATAATTTATATGCTGTTGGAGAAGCTGCGGGTTTTGGAGGTGGTGGCTCACATGGTAAACGTGCATTAGAGGGAACGTTTTTAGCCACTTGTATTTTTACAGCTCAAAAAGCGGCAAAACATATAACAGATAAATAAATTTTAATAATCCAATAAAAATATGCTATAATCAATAGTGTTTTTTAAAATAAAATAATT
>LGVD01035434.1_pt1 | contig 12297 bp, 6 predicted proteins | sample 469861 | NCBI WGS metagenome assembly LGVD01 (sample SAMN03857201, study PRJNA290197) | marine sediment metagenome | biome: ocean floor; feature: cold seep; material: sediment; isolation source: sample #3730, Push core (PC) 16 from cruise R/V Atlantis leg AT-15-68, Alvin... ... | reverse complement strand
ATATTGGAGGAAGCCACATAGCTTGTGCCATTGTTGATTTTGAAAAGAGAGAATTAGTAGAGAAGACAAAGTTTGATCAGAAAATTGCCAGTGATGCTAATATTGAAGAAATAATTAATATTTGGGCATTTTCAATTAAGAAATCGGTAGAATTATCAGGGAAAAATATTGATGCAATTGGTTTATCAATACCTGGACCTTTTGATTACGAAAATGGAATTTCCAAAATTTATGGAGTTGGTAAATACGAGAGTATTTTAGGAGTTAATGTTCGTTTAGCTTTATATCAAGAATTAAAACATATTATTGATTCACCAGAAAACATACAGTTTATAAACGATGCCGATGGTTTTATTTTAGGCGAAAGTTGGAAACATAATTGGGATAATGAAAGAGTAATTGGTGTAACTCTAGGAACCGGTTATGGCTCAGGCTTCATTAAAAATGGAGAAATTCAAAGCAATGCTGAAGGAGTTCCAACTAATGGCGAATTATACTGTCAGCCATACAAAGATGGAATTGCATAAGATTATGTTTCTACACGTTGGTTTGTTGATACATGGAAAAAACGCAGTGGGAAAAGTGTTTCGGGAGTAAAGGAAATAGCCGATTTATACGAAGAGTCTGAGGAGGTTAAAAATCTATTTGATCAATTTGGAGAAAATTTATTTAATACACTCTCCCCGTGGATAGATAGTTTTAAGCCAACAAAATTAATTTTAGGAGGACGCATAGTAAAGGCATTGGATAAATTCAAAACATCTTTCGAAAGGGCTGCAAATAATAATTTGCCTGAATATATTACTACATCAAACACAGAAGATTCGGCCATTTTGGGAGCTTGTAAAAACATAGAATTAGGTCTTAATAAAGATTTTGGTCAAGATAGAAATACAAAACAATTATTATTGCCAATTGAAAAAAACGATAATATAAATGGCGATTATAATGTTTACCCTGATTTTGCATTGGATATAAATGTAGAAGTAGGTTTCGATTCTTTGGCAAGTGAAATTTACAACACAAATTCTGTTTTAATAGATGGATTTATAGGAGTGCAGTGGGATAAGTTTATTACAAATTTATCTTCAAGTTTGGAAAAAATTGGTGATAGAAAGCTGGTTTTTATCAATACTGATGCTGCATTAAAAAGTGAAAAAGAGATTGATAAAATGATTGCTCCTTTCTTGGGAGGCGATGATCCCATATTTGGTAAACTTTATAAAGGTGGACTCATTGATTTTTATGATTTAGTAAAGCTTAATAATATACCTGAACTGGAAAATGACAATGATACATTATTTATAGCCTATGGAATTGGAGCATCTTTATTGAATTGGAAAAAATCAAAGTTAATTTATGTAGATGTACCTAAAAATGAAATTCAATTTAGATCTAGGGCTGAAAAAGTACTCAATATAGGAGCTTCAAAGCCAATTTCTACTAAACCTCAATATAAAAGGATGTATTTTGTTGATTGGGTAGTTCTTAATCAACATAAAGAAAATTTACTTCCCACAATTGATTATATCATTGACGAGCAACGTCTGGAAACAATAACTTGGTTGCAAGGCGATAATTTTAGAAGTGGCTTAGAAGGGATGAGTAAAAATGCCTTTCGTGTGAGGCCGTGGTTTGAACCTGGAGCTTGGGGAGGACAATGGATTAAGGATAAGGTGAAAGGTTTACCACAAAATGTGCCGAATTATGCCTGGTCTTTTGAATTAATTGTACCTGAAAATGGTATTATTTTCGAGGGAAATAATAAACTCCTTGAAGTTTCTTTCGATTTTTTGATGTTCCACAATAATAAAAATGTACTTGGTGAAGCAGCAAATAGGTTTGGTAATGAGTTCCCTATCCGTTTTGATTTCTTAGATACAATCGAAGGGGGAAATCTATCTGTGCAATGTCATCCACGGGTTGATTATATGAAGAAGCATTTCGGTCATAATTTTACTCAAGATGAAACATATTATATGCTCGATGCAGCCCCTGAATCAAAAGTTTACCTAGGGTTCAATGAAGGAGTAACAAAAGAAAAATTTGCCAATGCTTTGAATGCATCACACAATAATGCTGAAGCAATGGATATAGAAGAGTTTGTTCAGGTGCACGATGCAAAAAAGCACGACCTGTTTTTAATTCCTAATGGAACAATACACGCCTCTGGTACTGGTGGAATGGTACTAGAAATTAGTTCAACACCATATATTTTCACTTTCAAAATGTACGATTGGATGAGTCTTGATCTAGACGGTAATCCACGTCCAATAAATATAGAAAGAGGTATAGATAATTTATATTTTGATAGACAAGGCAAAAAAGTAAAAGAAGAATTAATTTCTAAACAAATTGTTACTGAGAAAGGAGATGATTATGAAATAGTTAATCTATCAACTCATTCTGAACATTTTTATGCTGTAGATAGATTCGAGTTTGATTCAGAGATTAATGTAAAGCTTAATAATCAGTGCCATGTATTAAGTTTAGTTGAAGGAGAGCAGGTTACAGTAGTAACAAATAACAAATCGTTTACTGTAAATTATGCTGAAACCTTTGTTGTTCCAGCAGCTAGTGATGACTATAAAATAATAAACAAAGGAAAATCAAGAGCCAAAGTTATTAAAGCATTTGTGAAATCTGAAGCTTGCTAAAAAATGGAATTATGACGATTAATAAAAGTGATATAATTAAGTCCTTACCTGTTTTCATGGCATTCTTTGTTATGGGATTTGTAGATGTTGTTGGGATTGCAACTTCGTATGTAAAACATGATTTTAACTTGAGTGATACAACGGCAAGTTTGCTACCAATGATGGTGTTTATCTGGTTTGCCATATTATCGCTACCAACTGGATTATTGCAAAATAAATATGGAAAGAAGAGAGTTCTAAACATTGGAATTGCCTTTACTTTCTTAGCAATGATTCTTCCTTTTGTTTGGTATTCATTTCCCGTAGTATTAGGATCTTTTGTATTAATAGGTATTGGGAATACAATTATACAGGTAGCAGCAAATCCATTATTGCACGATATTTCTTCTTCGGAAAACTATTCTAGTAATATGAGCCTCTCACAATTAGTGAAATCATTAGCATCTTTACTAGGACCGATATTATCAACATGGATGGCTTTAAAATTTGGTAGTTGGAGATATATATTTGTTTTCTATTTTGTTGTTTCTCTCTTAAATTATTTGTGGCTTTCGAAGGTTGACATCTTAGAAAAGCCTACCGAGAAAAATGCAAGTTTTAAGGATAGCATCAGCTTATTAAAAAACAAAAACATACTCTTATTAACCTTGAGTATCTTGGCTATAGTTGGTTTGGATGTAGGTATAAATACTAATATAGTTTCCATTCTACAAACCAAATTCCAGTTGAGCATAGAAGATGCAAGTATGGGTATAAAGATTTACTTTTTGAGTTTGATTTTCGCCCGTTTTGGAGGAGCTGTAATATTGAAGAAAATGAATTCTCTAAAATTTATGTTGGCGTCGCTAATTATTGGACTTGTTAGCCTGATAGCTCTTTATTGGGTTTCAGATTTAAACCTTGCTTTAACATTAATTGTGCTAATTGGTTTTGGAACAGCGAATGTTTTCCCTATTATTTTTTCTAAGGCAATAGAACTAATGCCATCAAGAGCAAACGAAATATCTGGTTTGATGATAATGTCGGTTTGTGGAGGAGCACTATTCCCTTTTATTATGGGCTTGGTATCAGATAATTTTGGAACTATCAATAGTGTTATAGTACGCATATTATGTGTGTTGTTTATCTTTTTTGTTGGGATTCAACTATATTTTAAAAGTGATAAAGTAAGAATTAACAAAGTTTAATATATCGCAGATATGATTAATAAAAAAGCACTTTCAATATTAATAATAGTAATTTGGACTTCTAACCTTTTTGCACAGGAGAAAATTTATGCAGGCTTCAATAGATATATTTCGGGAGAGAATATGGATTATGAATCTGCACAAGAAGATGCAAAAAGAGCTGTATTAGCTCGTACTTCTAGCGAAAAAAGTTTCATGGTATTCGAAACAGAGGAAGTACCAAAAGACTATAAACAAGATTTTATAACATTTGGAGCAGTAGCGGGATTGGATGTTGTTGATTCAAAAAAAACGTTTCAAATATTCATCAATGGCGAGATGTGGTTCGAATTTAACAGTCCGACTGATGTAACAAAAACAAATTTTAGTGTAGAGGGGAGATATGCCTCAGGATTAGACTTCAAAACTAAGGAAGTAGATAAATATAAAGATTTTCAGGGTTATCTTTTCTTGAATTTGCCAATTTCAAAATTAGAAAAAGGAAAACCTATTGAAGTGAAAATATCTGCAAAGGCTGATGGTACTGGAACATGGATGATGGTTTATAACTACAAAATTAAAACTGGAGTAGAGGTCGCTCAAGAGCCTTCAATAATAAAAGGAGAGAATGGCAGACTCAATGAATTGAGGTTTAATTTCTTTCAGTATAAAGACAAGCAGGAAATAAATGTAGAGGCAGGAGGTGAAAAGTTTAATGTTAGTGCAGAACTTGGCCTAACGTCCTATAGATTAGCAATTCCTGAAGTAACAGCAGCTAGAGATTTTCCAGTGAAGGTATTTATATCTGATAAAGTTATTTTTGATAATAATGTTAGGTTAGAAGTAGTTCAACCTAAAACAATCTATTTGTTACATCATTCACATTCAGATATTGGCTATACTCACGTACAAAAGGAAGTTGAAGATTTGCAGTGGAAGTATCTTGAAGATGCAGTTGAATTAGGCGAAAAAACTGAAAGTTATCCAAAAGAAGCACATTTTGTTTGGAATACAGAAGTTATGTGGGCTGTAGATACTTATCTAGAAAATCACAGCGAAGAAAAAAGAGAGCGACTTTTAGAAGCAATAAGAAAGGGCTATATAGAAATAAATGCTTTTTGGGCTAATGAACTCACGTCTTTAAGCAAACCCGAGGAATTAATTCAATTTTTCGAGAGTTATCAGCGTATTTCCAATCTTGCGGGAGTTCGTTCAAACTCAGCGATGATATCTGATGTACCTGGATATACTTGGAGTTTGGTTGAAGCAATGATTCAAAATGATGTTAGATATTTTTCTATAGGAACAAACACCTTCCATCGAATTGGAAGTACAATAGAACGTTGGGGAGATAGACCTTTCTACTGGGAATCACCATCAGGAAAAGGTAAAATTTTGTGCTGGGTTCATGAAAAGGGATACTCTCATTTCCACACAGGATTAGGCTTCGAAAAATTAGAGAATAAACTAACTGAAGGTATAGTATTGGACTATGTGAAAGAATTAGAGTCTAGATCATACCCATACAATATAATTACAATGAGGTATAATATAGGATCGGATAATGGTCCTGTAGATCCAAATTTACCTGAAATTGTAAAAGAATGGAATGAAAAATATGAATCGCCAAAACTAGTTATCTCTTCAGTTAGTGATGCTTTTGAAATTTTTGAGAAGAAATATGGAGATGAATTACCTATAGTAAAAGGAGATTTTACTCCATATTGGGAAGACGGAGCTGGATCTTCGGCCGCAGAAACCAAAATGAATAGATTGGCAGCCGATAAAATGAATCAAGTAGAAATACTTTCATCAATCACAAATCCTGAAATAATTAATCCTGCTGAAGCTAGAAAAGTGTGGCAAGGAATAATGTATTACAATGAGCATACTTGGGGCTCTTGGAATTCAATTTCAGATCCTACAAATCCATTTACCTTATCGCAATGGGAGGTAAAGAGGAGCAATGTTACCAAGGCAAGGAAATCTATTGATAAATGGATGGCTAAAAACACCTATTCTGGAGATGATAAAATAAAACAGATCGAAATATTCAATACACTTTCCTGGATCCGATCAGGGATGATGAAATTTTCGACTGAAAGTAATTTAAAAGGAAATGTAATTATTGATTCTGATGGAAATGTAAGTCCAATTCAAAAGCTTAGTGATGGTACAAAAATTGCCTGGATTAATAATGTACCAGCTTTAGGTTCTAAGGTTTTTACGGTTTCGAATAAAAAATATAAAAAGAGTAATCAAAGTTTAATAATTACTAAGAACTCATTAGAATCTGATTTTGTAAAGATAGTTGTAGATACCAAAACGGGTGTAATTAGCGAATTAATCGACAAGAAAACTGGGAGGAATATAGTCGATAATGAATCAGAATTTGGATTTAATCAATTAGTTTATGTTGATGGGAGGGACTCAAAAAATAGATTTACTCCAAATGATGTAGTAGTTAAAGTAAAAGAAAATGGACCTTTAATGGCAAGCATAGAGGTTTCAGGTTCGGTAAAAGGAGTGAAAGAGTTTAGATCTGAGATTAGAATTAATACTAAGAATAGTAAAGTTGAACTTATTAATAGTATCAACAAAGAAAATATTCTTAATCCTGAAGGGCTACATATAACNNGGATTTCACATCCTTGTTATCACGTAAATACAGGCAGATACGAGTGGTTCCCGTTTGCAATTAATGATGCTACAACTAATATTGATAATGCTATTGGAGACTATCAACTAGGTAAAGAGCAAATAGAAGCGAGTAATAATAATTTCTATACGATTCAACAATATGTAAACCTCTCTAATAAGGATATGTCGATAAATTGGGTTTCAAAAGATGCTCCTCTGATGGAGTATGGAGATATTACATCTGACCCTATTGCTTATGGTTTTATAGATAAATATATTGATGAGCCAGTTGTAATTTCTTATTTAATGAATAATTATTGGGAAACAAACTACAAAGCTTCTCAAGAAGGTTGGCATACATTTAATTATGTAATAGAAATAGATAATAAGAGTTATGTGCCTACAATTGCAAAGAAATTAGGAGAAGAAGCTATAAAACCATTTTTGCTAAGAAATATAAACAAAGATGTTTCAGCATTAGAAACCTGGATGGGAACTAATAATAGTAATATTATAGTAAATTCTATTCAGAAAACTGAAGACGGAATATTGCTTAGACTTATAAATATTTCAGATAAATCTATAACTACTTCACCATCGTGGAATATTCAGTATAGTGTAAAGGAAAGTGATGATTTTGGATATGAGACTAAAGAAGTATCAGTAAAACTTGAGTTTAGAGCATGGGAGTTTAAAACTTTCTTGCTGGTAAAAAAATAGACAAAGATACCTAGGTTGAATTTAGTTGCTGAGCTTGTAGAAGTACCGAATTATAAAAAGTAGAACTATAACTAAACATAAAAATATTAACAGATGCTAAGACTATTTTTATTATTGAGCATTATATCACTTATAAGTTGTTCAAGTGAGCCGTCAAAGAATACGGATAAAAACAATAAAGAATTGGCTCAAAAAATATTGAGTAATTCTAACATTAAAACTATTAAAGCAAAAGGTCAGGAATTATTAAAATCAGGGTTCAATGCTGGTGATGGTTATGCCGAAGTTTGGATAAGAGATTTCAATACATTCGTAAATCAATCGTCTAAGGTTGTAGANNGTTAATTAGAGAAAACCTTATAAATTTCTTTCACATACAAGAAGAAGATGGTAATATTTGTGATGGGTTTGTTGTAGTTGGCGATGATTACGACAGTAACTACTACAAGCGCAGTAGTTTAAAGAATGTAGTCTATCACAAAAACACGGTTGAAACCGATCAGGAATCTTCATTAGTACAGGCTGTTTACAAATACATTAAGGCAACTGGCGATAAGAGCATATTAGATGAAGAAGTTAAAGGAATTAAAGTTATAGATAGAATAGAGAATTCAATGACTTTCTTACTACAACACAGATTCGATAAGANNAATATGGTTTACTTTGGGGGGCTACAACTTCCGATTGGGGCGATGTTCAGCCAGAGCACGATTGGGGAGTGGAAATAGACGAAAACACACATTATAGTATAGATATTTACGATAATGCAATGTTTGTAATTGCATTAAACAACATGATAGAATTTGGAGTAAATAGCCTAGATATCTCAAAATGGACTACCGTAAAATCAGATATAGAAAAAAATATTGCAAAGTATCTTTGGGACAATGAAAATCAGAAATACATTCCCCATGTTTATCTTGATGGGTCACCATTTCCAGATGATTTTGATGAGAATAAAATTTACTACCACGGGGGTACTGCAATAGCCATAGAAGCAAATTTATTAACAAAAGATGAAATACAAATATCGATTGATAAAATGATTGCTAATGTCAAAGAATCAGGAGCTCCGTCGATTGGTCTTACAATGTATCCAACATATCCTGAGGGTTATTTCAAAAATAAAGGAATGTATCCATACGGATATCAAAATGGAGGAGATTGGACTTGGTTTGGAGCTAGAATGATTAAAGAATTGATTGATAATGGTTTCGTTGAAGAAGCCTGGGAGCAAGCTCAACCAATGTTTGATAGAGTTATTGAAAACGATGGTTTTTACGAATGGTACACAAAAGATAATAAACCAAATGGATCGGGAATGTTCCGTGGTTCAGCCGGAGTGCTTTTAGATGTTATAGATTCTTTTGATCAATGGGCCGAAAAGAATAATACTAGTTACGATTCAAAATAATTGCCCTATTACATATCTAGAATAATATAGTTTTTGAGAATTATNNATAGAATACTGCCCCATTTGTAATAAAAACAATTTTTTTTGCAGATGGGTTTATGTTTTATGTAGACATTTTGATGTCCTTCATCTTTAGTATCTGTGCGTTCATCACATTTATAAGCAATAATGCTCCTTGTACAAGCATAAACGTGCACATTCATGCATAAAAATCATTATCTTTGTTTGTATTAAAAAAACATGCATTTTATTGATAATGGACAGAAGGGACTTTATAAAGAAAACTACTCTTGCATCTTCAGCTTTATTCGTGAGCAATGGACTTCTTGCAGGCAGTAAATNNACGATTAAGTGAAAGAAAATTTTCTAGTGATATAATCGAAAAAGTGATTTTAGAAACTAAATCAAAAATTTCTAACAAGAAACTTGCTTGGATGTTTGAGAATTGTTTCCCTAATACAATAGATACAACCGTTGATTTTTCGTTTGATAAAGGTAAGGCTGATACTTATGTAATAACTGGCGATATTGATGCTATGTGGCTTCGAGATAGCTCAGCACAAGTATGGCCTTATGTAGATTTTATCGAAAAAGACGAAAAATTAAAACAACTTATTCAGGGAGTAATTAATCGTCAAACCAAATATGTTCTAATAGATCCTTATGCAAATGCTTTCAACAAAAATGATGAGGGGAGTAAATGGAGTAGCGATTTCACAGAAATGAAACCTGAACTTCACGAACGTAAATGGGAAATTGATTCGCTGTGCTATACAGTTAGGTTAGCGCATGGTTATTGGGAAAAGTCATCAGACAATTCAATATTTGACAATGATTGGTTAAAGGCACAGAAGTTAATCGTTAAAACTTTTAAAGAGCAACAACGAAAAGATGGATTAGGGCCATATTCTTTCATGCGAAAAACTCAAAAGCAAGAAGATACTGTTGCTATGTGGGGGGGAGGAAATCCAGCAAAACCAAATGGACTTATTGTTTCTACTTTTCGTCCTTCCGATGATGCTACTATTTTACCTTATCTAATTCCTTCAAACTATTTTGCTGTAGAATCTCTTAAGCAGATGGCAAAGATGGTTTCTGAAATTTATCCAAATGAGAAAGAATTTGTTGTTGAAATAAACTCTTTAAAAGATGAGGTAAATGAAGCTTTAAATGAACATGCACATGATTGGCGAGATGATTTAGGAGAAGTAATTCTTCTTGAAATAGATGGTTTTGGAAATATGCTTTTTATGGACGATGCCAATGTACCAAGTTTGCTATCTCTTCCGTATTTAGGAGCAATTGATAGTAATAGTATTCTATATAAAAATACCAGAAAATATATTCTAAGCGAAAGTAACCCTCATTATTACGACGGGAAATCTGCAAAAGGAATTGGAGGTCCACATGTAGGATACGACTATATATGGCCGATGAGTATCATTATTCAAGGACTTACATCAAACGATAAAAACGAAATTAAATATTGTTTAGAAACCTTAGTAAATACTGATGCTCANNCGAATCTTTTCATAAAGATGATCCAGATAATTATACAAGATCGTGGTTTGCTTGGGCAAACACGCTCTTTGGAGAGTTTGTTTTGAAAGTGGTAAAAAATCACCCGGAAATAGTGTAAAAGTATTTACAAGCATTGACTTGTATAAATTGAAGTTTAATAATCGAAACGAAAAGCTAGAGGCTGGAGCTTATAGCAAAATAGATAAATGAAATTAGAAGTTAGTACATATAATATTGAAGGTGTAATTGAAGCATACAGATTAGGGGCTGATAGAGTAGAATTATGTGATAATATTAAAGAAGGTGGAACAACTCCGAGTTATGGTTTTATAAAAAAATCATTGGATGTAGATCATCCTGAAGTTTTTATTATTGTTCGTCCACGGGGAGGCGATTTTTTGTACACCGAATATGAGTTTGATATCATGAAAAATGATATCAAAATGGCAAAAAAACTTGGTATTGATGGGGTTGTAAGTGGTGTATTATTAGCAAATGGCAATATAGACATCGTGCGTACCAAAGAATTAGTGGAATTATCAAAACCTATGAAATTTACATTTCACAGAGCTTTTGATATGACTAAAGGTTACAAAAAATCTATTGCTGAACTTATTGATATTGGCGTTGATATTGTTCTTACTTCCGGAATGGAGAATAAGGCTGAGGATGGTTTAGCAGTGTTAAAAGAATTGGTTGAAACATCAAGAGGAGAGATCGAAATACTTGTTGGAAGTGGAGTTAATCCCAATAATATGGAGAAGATTTATATAGATTCCGGTATTACAAATTTTCATATGTCTGCCGTTAAAGAAATAGAATCTGAAATGACTTTTTTTAATAAACGATTGAGTATGGGGAATGTAGAAGCCGAAGAATACACAAAACTCACTGTTGATAGTAATAAAATTGAAGGAGCAGTAAAAGTTATTAATCAACTTAGAAAACTATAAGCATAGCAATATGAAGAATCTAATCATCTTTTCAATATTAATATCATCAATATTCTTTCAATCTTGTGATGTGGATGTGAAACCAAATATATCAGAAACTATAAATGCAGAATGGAAGTTTAAGCAAGCTGATACTGATAATTGGCATGATGCTATAGTACCAGGGAATGTTCATATAGATCTTGAGAATAGCGGTATTATAGAGAATCCTTTTTATGGTACAAATGAAGAAGATATTCAATGGATAGAGAAAAAAGATTGGGTTTATGAGGGTGTTTTCGAAGTGAAAAATGAACTTCTTGAATATGAAAATATAGAAATAGAGTTTGAAGGATTAGATACATATTCTGATGTATATCTAAATGATGAAAAAATAATTACAAGCAAGAATATGTTTATTTCATATTCTGCATTAATCTCAAAACATATTAAAGAGGGAGAGAATAAATTAAAAGTAGTATTTCATTCACCAATAAAAATGGCGATGCCTCTTTTCGAAAAATCAAAATATACCTATCCTGCTGATAATGATAGGTCGAAAGAGCATTTGAGTGTATTTACCAGAAAAGCTCCTTATCATTACGGTTGGGATTGGGGGCCTAGATTTGTGACATCTGGTATTTGGAGACCTATAAATATTAAGGCTTGGAATAATTCTATAATAAGAGATATACACATAGTTCAGGATAATCTTTCAGATGAAAAAGCTCAATTAAGTTTTAATTATGAAATTGAAAGTGATTCAAAAGAAGATGTAACAATAGAAATTAGTGCAAAAGAATTTTCAGTAGTTAAGAAAGAGCTAAAACTAGAATCCGGGCTTAATAAGTTTGTTGTAAACGTAACTATTGATAATCCTAAAAAATGGTGGCCAAATGGTATGGGTGAAGCTTATTTGTACAATATCCGGACTAAGCTAAAGCAAAATGATAAAATCATATCAGAAAAGAAAAATAGGGTTGGATTAAGAACAATCGAAGTAATTAATGAGCCAGACTCTCTAGGCGAAAGTTTTTATATGAAAGTTAATGGGAAACCAACTTTCCTAAAAGGCGCAAATTATATTCCTAATGATAGTTTTTTAGGGAGGGTAACAGATTCAGTTTATCAACAAAACTTTAAAAATGCAGTGGCTTCTAATATGAATATGCTTCGTGTTTGGGGTGGAGGAGTATATGAGGATGATAGATTCTACGAGCTTGCCGATGAAAATGGAATTCTTATTT
>LGVD01016413.1_pt6 | contig 12337 bp, 8 predicted proteins | sample 469861 | NCBI WGS metagenome assembly LGVD01 (sample SAMN03857201, study PRJNA290197) | marine sediment metagenome | biome: ocean floor; feature: cold seep; material: sediment; isolation source: sample #3730, Push core (PC) 16 from cruise R/V Atlantis leg AT-15-68, Alvin... ... | reverse complement strand
GATAGAGAAATGGCCATCGGATCTGCCTATACCCAGCGTTTCGGTGACCAGTGTGACCGAACGTGCACTGGCCGTGGGGAACAGGCGAGGAACTGAGTGTCGGGGTTCGTTTGCTGTAGTGGACTTGAAAGGTGGGCGTCTGGACGCTATNNCCGCTGTAGGAGAGTTGCATAGGCGGCTGCTGGCTGCCAAAAACTTTCTGTGGAAAAAAGGTATTCTTCGCTTTGCTGCCGAAGAAACTTCAATGCTTGAGTACATTCCGAGTCTTTACCCCTGGCGTAGGATATGGCGTAAGACGGCGGATTATCGGGTATTGTACGAATTTCACTACTACGACACCGACGGCGCTGAAAGCCTCATTGCCCGGATTCCTATCGATATCGATGGCGAGTCCACCATCGTAACAGATGAAATGACACGCTGGGATAATCAAGCTGCGCCAAAGCTAGAAGTCCACGGTGGGACACACAAAGCCTTTAATATCGGCGCATTGGATATCCTGGCTTTTCTACCTGATGGCTGGGATGGCAATGAAGTTACGATGTTTGTCTCAGTTGGCGATGCAATTCGGGTAAGTACATTCTCCAGTGTGCGCGAGTTTCTTGAAGCTTTTGAGCTTGAAGCAGAGCATGAAGGAGGGGATGAAATGCGGTTCAAAACGGTCGAGTTGGGAGGGAATCTATATCTCTCCGGTCGACTCGTGTTCCCCAATGAATACTTTCCCGATCCTACTATAATAAAAGGAGTTAACGATGTCTTTCGAATAAGTTACGCAGATGAGCGTTTCTTAGGTGAAAACGGTAATGAGATCGAATTCATAGTGTATATGAAAGTGATAAATTAACACCAGATAAGATCACAATAATACCGTTTTTTTATTTTTTTTGGTATTTATCGACCAGAAATAAAGAGATAAGGAGAAAATTGAATGAAGGAGGAAGTAGAATGCCTGAAATGATACTACCTGGAACCTATATAGAGGTTCGGGCTGAAGGACTAATCAGACCCGGGCCAATTTCTATCGGCAATGTGGGAATCGTTGGTACTGCCCAACGTGGCATGTTAGCAGATTCCAATGACCCGGAAACGGTATATAGACCGATTGACCTTGGGCAAGCTCGAGAATTCTTCGGGCGATATGACCCATTTGATAAACCAGAAGAGCAAAATCACCCTCTGACCCTCGTACGGGCTATGGAACTAGCCTATGCTAATGGCGCACAGCGAGTCTTCGCTGTGCGCGTAGCTGATAATGCAAGCGCTCAGATATCAGAGTACCCCATGGAAACCGATAGTGTCGGCATCACCATCAAGGCGATCGCACCGGGCTCGGGCTATGACCGCGCAAAACTGAAAACAGGCCCCTACACGCTAAGCCTGAATGTGAGTGTCCTCAGCGGACCAGGAGGGGTGGAACTGGAGGGCCTGGAAAACCTACCCCGAAACCCTGCCGAGTTTGCCTCACAGGTGAACGTTGCCAGTAGATTTTTCTTGGCGACCAACAGTGGCAATGCGCCAATTGCAGTGGGCGCTGTTGTGACCCGCACAACAGATGGCCAAGATGCTAAGGCAGCGGTCTTTGCATTGCCGGCAGGCACAGGCCGAGTCCTCTTTACAGCACGCCAGCCAGGAACGGAAATGAACAGTGCCTCTATAACAGTAGCTGATGGAGCAGATGGTGATCATTGCATGGTGACCATTAACAATGGTACTGGAACCATTGAGCCCTATGAGAACGTTTTACGCGCACCGGCTGGCTTTATCGCAGCGTTGGCGGGCTCAGAATTGTTTACGTTGATTAACGACGGCGCCGATGCCGATATCGGGAACCAGACGATTACCGTACCAGATGAAAATGGGACCGATGGCGTAGCCGCTGTGTTCGAGATTCCTGTTGGCTCTGGCTCTGTTCAGCTAACAGCTCAAGCTCGCAGTGCTGCATCCAACAACTGGACCGTTGCGGTCAACGGTTACCTTGATGTGACCTTTGAGCTGGAGCAGATGGTCGAAGTCTGGCGCGACGTGCCTACAGCTCCCGTTGCATTTGCCCAGGTCATCAATGGAAAACATGCATCCTACAACTATCGTACCAAGTCCAGCACTGGCGGCGGGTCAACTCTGTTCACGGTGGATGCAACCGGTGCAACAGGCAATGTGAGTGAAAAGCAGGAGCCTCTAAAAGGTGAGCCGTCACAACAGACTAGCTTCGGTACAAATGGAGCAACTGCCGATTCCGATGAGTATAAAGCCGGGCTCGATGCGTTGCTGAACCAGAACGTGCATATTATCGTTCTGGCTGGTCAGGGCACTGACCTGAGCGATATATTGATCGGTCACCTTGAGAACGCATCCGGTGATCTGATGAAGCGGGAACGAATTGGTATCATTGGCAGCTCATCCAGTACTAAGGTGACCGACTTAGTAGCAACAGCACAGGATGAAGGGCGACTGGTCTTCGTCGGTCCGGGTATTCGTGTCTGGGATTCCGAAGCTAATCGAGAGATTCCACTGCCGGGGACCTATACGGCCGCTGCAGTTGCGGGCCGTATCTCTTCGCTGGATCCGCATTTCAGTCCCACGAATAAAACAATCAACGCCCGAAGGCTGGAGAAGGATTTTAATGGTACCGAACTGGAGCAGCTATTGCTGGGCAGGGTACTGGCTCTGGAGAGGCGAAACGGGACTAATCGTATCGTTCGGGGTCTTACGACGTCAACAAACACGGCATGGTCCCAGATCACAACCCGGCGCATCGTGGATTACGCCAGATTTGGTGTACGCGCTTCAGCCAATCCTTTCATTGGCAAGCTCAACAATGAGCGGGTGCGCCAGGCCCTTAAAGGAAGCGTCAACAGTTTCCTGGCAGCTATGATCGAACGTGAGATGCTGGTCAGTTATGAGCTGGATGTAAGTGCCACAAGAGATCAGCAGATCCGTGGTATTGCTCAGATTACTATGACCCTTCAGCCCACCTTCAGCATCGATTACATCCGCGTAGTGATGTACCTGAAATAACGGAGGTATAATAAATGGCAAATACAAATGTTTTTCGCGGTTCAGACGCGACTTTGATTCTAGCACCCACTGACTCAGAGATGCCTGAGGGTGAAGCAGCGAATGAAGTCATCGAATTCTACCAGCTCAGCCCTGTCGGCCGAGCTACAGGTGTTGAAGTCTATGTCCAGACCGAACTGGAAGAGTATCATGAGATTGGCAAGCGCCATTCTGCCCAGCTCCGGCCGGGAAACATCCACGTCAGTGGAAAGATGAGCCGGGCTTATATCAATGGCGCTCTTTTAAGGTTGTTATTAGGACAAGGAGCGGTCCCAGAACGCACTAGCGAACCCTATCCACAACCTTCTTTTAATATGCAATTACGTACAGAAGATCCTGCTACACCAGGAACAAATAGCACTATCACCGTCCACGGCGTTAAGCTGGAGAACTGGGCCTACAATCTGCCCGAAGACGACTTCGTCATGGAGTCCGTGACCTTCAAAGGGCTTTTTATCACTGTTGAGGATCAGGAAGCAGGCGGGTAATCTATTATGACCCTGACATCTGAGGAGTTGCTGGCCGGCAGTACACTCACCTTTGATGTAGAAGTACCGGCGGAGTTACTGAGCACAAATGGTGGTGGACCAACAGATGACCGGATAGTGCTTCGTCCCCTGACAGTCCGTGACCTCCAAAGCATCGGCAAGGCTTCCCGCAAGGATGATAGTCTATCAGCAACACTGATGATTCAGCAGGCGCTCGTCGAACCGGAACTAAAGCTGGATGATGTAATCCGATTACCGGCTGGCTTGGCCCGTTTTTTGGTTGAACGCATTAACGCTATCAGCGGTATCAACACACCACGCAATGCATTGGAAGAGCTTGTACAGGCACCACTTGCGCGCGCCTGCTTCGTGCTGGCAAAAGAGTTCGGGTGGACTCCAGAAGAGGTTAGCGGAATGACCATTGGCCAGATTTTGCTCTACTTGGAGATGGCCAACAGTGACGATAACACAGACAATAATCCAAAATGAAATGATGCAAAATCCATTCGGATCGACAAGTAAAGTTGCGCTAAACGGTAGTCGGACAACAATCCGATGGCAGGACGTAATTGCACAAAGCATAGTGCAATTAAATGACCTGTGGCGGGCCTGTGCCTGGGTTACATCATGGGTGAATAGCGTCCACACCATGTTGCATTACGGTCCTCTCTTAGGTCACACCCTTACAGAGTTAACTGAACAAATAGCTCATGGAACCGAAGGTTCAGGGCAAACAAGAAGTAGATCAATGGAGAAAACCGCGGTGCACAGGCCAGAAGTTTCGCTTTCTCCATTCCGAAATCAAGAACCTTATGAATACTGGCCGCTTGCCCCTTTTCGGCAGTTTTCATCAGCTCAATCAGGGATCGATAAAACGTCGTTGTTCAGACACAACTTTACAGAGTTGACAGATCTGTCTATTGGAAAAAAATCATTGATGCCGGAGGTAGATTTATCTCGACAATCTCAGTCTTCGTGGGCCGAATACAGGCATCAGTTGGCACGCAAGCAAGATATGGCCATGGAAAGCGATGTTTTAGCTGCAACTTCACCAGGAAGTGATTCAGTCACTGTACAACAGAAGACACAGATTTCAAAGAAGTCACCGGATCCGTTTCAAATGGATAGGCAAGCAAGTCAATCACTTCTGTCTCGCTTGGCTGGTAATTACGTCTCAGCAGAAGGACCAAACCGCACTCAATATCGACCGATCAGGACAATCTCTATATCTGGGAAGAAAAACTCGCCCCCCATCTCTCAATATATGGGGGACCATCGGGACTGGCTGTACAACCTGACTTTACGAGTTGAAAGTTCTCTGCATCACCTCGAGTTTGATGCTCTTGGTGTGCCAAGCCACACCTTGCCTGCCTGGTCATTGATTCCTGAAAAACACTTACTGACAGGGCAATGGCAACTGCCACTCAAGGGTCAAAGAGCACACGTTGATCTATTGCCCCTCCTGACCAGCCTCTCAGAGATGTATATGCCCGAGTTCAACCGCGGGCATCAGCTCGATTCACATTCGGAAGTGCCGGCCGATCACTCGCGGGATTTGCTAACGCAGCCACAATCCGGATTGGAATTCGAAGAAGATAAGCAAGTATCCACTTCTTCACCGAAAACAGGGACACAGCAAGAGCACTTGGGCTTAAGGTCAGAACCAGCCAGCTTTCCCGGCCAACTGTCTTTCACCACTCATGAGGAACTACACCACTCACCTGGTTCACAAGCCATGGTAACTGGCCGGATTCCGGGCGTTGGCCGTGAACTTGAGGCACCGGCTCGAATCGCTCCTCCCGGCATGGCACCCTCATTACCACCACTTCTCCCGTCACAGGTAGTCGACGTGCCTTCCACTCCAGTTGCAGCTGTCAGCGCCCTACATGGTGCGCAGCAGGAAGAAACAACCGGGGTCGGAGACGACTTGAGCGAACTGGCAGCCAAGATCAAGCGCATCATGGACGAAGAGGCGCGTCGCTACGGCATCGATGTGTAGAGCACCAGCCAATACGGAACAGGGCGATAAAGACAGAGGAGTTATCAGATGAGACCCATGCTGGATGACCTTGAACTGCCCAATGTGCAAGAAATTGCTACCCACGATCGGCGTGTCCTAGCTGAACATAAGCCTCCGGGCATGGCCGGTAGTTTGCTGCAAAATATAGGCAGAAGACCTGGCCGACTGGTCCTGTGGGGAGTGTCCACAGGACCTGGAGCACTCGAGTTTCTCGAAGAGCTGGATGGCAAGTTCCGGGCCGGAGATCCTGTCCCCTTCCTCGCCGACATTGTCGCCGAGGCCGAGATCGAGGAGGTGGTGATTGACAATTTGCAATGGCAGGAGTTGGCTGGCAAGCCAGAACGCTTTGCCTACGTGCTCATCCTGCGTGAGTACATGGAGCCCATCGAGCCCGAAGATACGTCCTTCCTGGATCCGGAGATATTGGATGATGCACAAGGCTTGATCGACGATCTGGTAGAGGGACTTGACATCGGGATGGATTTTGCCACCGGCCTGGAGCGTTTCGTCTCTCCATTGAGCGACCTTCTTGGCAGGTTTCAGCAGTTTCGTGAAGATGTAGAACGCACCAATAATGAATGATTAAGCACACTTTATAAGGAGGATAGAATATGCCAGCAGAGAATATATACCAAGAACTTAAAGATGTACTGCAAGATTTCAAAGATTTTATGGATGAGAACGTCGCAACGATCAAACCCGCCGTTCAGGCATTATCTTCGGTGATCCCGCAGATCAACGAGCTGATCGATAAGCTAATAGATTTATTGGACAAGTTGAAGACGGAAATCCAGAATCTGGACGTAAATGCGATCCCTGGTTTAGGAGAGGTTTCAACCTTTACGGATAAAGTAAAGGACTTTCTCAATGCGTCTAAGAATTTGCTACCTGGCGAAGCTGATACAATCGATGATGTGTTAGCTGTGGCGGACGTAGTCAGCGGCCTGCCTTCGCTCGATGATGTCAAGACCGACATCCTCAGCCTCATCGACGCTATAACCGCACACTTGAACTCGTTAAAGGCATGATTGACCTTATGCCGGAATAGGTCGAACAAACTTCTCCTCAGCATATCGATGATACTGGAGTAGTCTATGCCAGTCAGGCCCATGCTCGACGACATCGAGCTGCAGCACGTACAGAAGATCGAGGTCGATGGAGACCAGGTGCTGGTCCAGCACGGCGTACCTGCCCTGGAGGGAGACTTCCTCCAGCGCCTGGGGCGTCGCGGGATGCAGATCACCATTACAGGAGTGCTGACAGGACCGGAGGCTGGAGACGGGCTAAAAAACCTTCGGGATAAGTTTCGGGCCGCTGAGCCGGTTTCCTTTGTTGCAGATATTGCCGCCGCCACCCGAGTGGACCAGGTGCTCATCGAGGAGATGGGGGTGCGGGAGCTGGCAGGAAAGCCGGAGAGGTTTGAGTANNACGTTCACTTTGCGGGAGTATATCCCTCCGGTCCCACCTGAAGAAGAACCCGAGATCGAGACACCGGAGCCGCCAGTTGAAGAGATTGAAGAGAATGTCGGAACGCTGATCGTCGAGGTGGTTGTCGAAGGCGAGCCGGACTTTGATTTCAGCCGGATTACCACCACCGTCCGTGGCACCCAAGAGGATGATACCGACCTCTCGCGCACCTTAACAAATCACACAGATAACATATGGAGAGAGGACAACTTCCCGGCAGGCAACTACACTGCCGAGGCGATCACTACTGCATCCGCTCCCTTGACCGGCTCCGCGCCAACCCGCGTAAGGCCGGGGGAAACTACTCGCATCACGATTACCTTGCGTTCCGGCGCTATCATTGCAAAGACGTTCGTTATCCACTTCCGCTTCGATAAGGCCTTCATCGAGCCCTGCTTGCGCTCGGTTTTAGAGCAGGTGATTGCCTACGCGGCGGCCCACGAAGACGAGAAACTGGTCATTGTAGGCCATACCGACAAGGTGGGTCCTGATGTCTACAACCAGTCCCTTTCCGAGCGGCGCTCACGCAGTGCCTATGCGTATCTGACCTTCGGCGGCGACAACAAAGCTACCCTGGCGGAGTGGAACGCCCTGCGCCGACATCGCACTCCGGGCGTTTCTACTGCCATCGAGGACAGCTGGGAAGCCCACCAGTACCAGTTTATGTTGCAGGAGTTGGAGTATTATCCGGGCAACGTGGACGGCGACCACGGACCTCTGACTGACGACGCGGTGCGTGCCTACCGTTGCCACAAGGGCTTGCCTCCCGGGACCCAGGTAGACGACCTGATGTGGGGGGCTCTGATCGAGGACTATCTGGCCACTCGGACCGCTTTGAACGTTCCTTCCCACCGTTTTCTGCCCAACACCGGTCCCGGATGCGACGGCGGTACTCTGAAGTGGCTGGGCTGCGGCGAGAAGGATCCCGTCAAAAACACCCGGCTCCCCCTACGGCGTAACCGCCGCACCGAGTTCCTATTCGTGCGGACTAACGCTCTGCCTTGCGAAGTTCCCAGGCCGGTCACACTGGACCTGCCGCCGCTTGCGCCCCCCGCCACATCGCGGCCCTGGTGCCTGAACCAGGGCAATGCGAAACAACGCTGCTGCTTCGTCAGCCCAGCTAAGGACCGCGCCTGCCCCTCTGATCCTCCAACTGATTCCACAGCATCTGCCAAGTGGTGCCGACAAGCCGTTGATCCTGTCATGATTAATATCCTGGGCAGGGTCCAGTTCCAAGGTTTTCAGCCTAACTCCAGGGTCAGGTTCAAGTATATTCTGATTGCCCCTGACGGCGAGTATGTGGACGGTGAGGTATCCTCAGGCGCCAGAAAGGGTGAGGGACAAGGGAAGGTTGTCTCTGGCCGCACTGACGGAGACGGGAACTTCAGCCATAACTTCACCTACGCTGGCAAGCCAAAGGGCTTTTACACCTTGGAAATTACTGGCCCCTACTCCAACGACATCCGCGGCCCCTTCTTAATCCGTCTGGACGAGCAGGGCTACCGGGACGCCAAAGGTAACAGCGTGTGCAAGGCGTTACACGCTGACACTGATCGACTCAATGTCACGGTCCTTACCGCGCCGGTGCTGCGCGAGATCCGGCTGCCTGTGGTGGCACACTTAATGACGCCTCTCAACTTATCAACTCGAGATGTCCGCAATTGTCCGGACCTGTCCGATCCCACCAAGCAGCTATCGCAAGCCACAACTCATACTGAAGCAGAGATCCAAGCATTTTTCGAAGGTGCCAATCGCATCTGGCGTCAGGCACGCATCCGCTTTGAACTGAAACCCGCCAATATTGTCCGCAAAGCCTATGCGCATCCTATCGAGGATTCCAACGTACGCGGCAGTTGTGAAGTTGACCATAATGAGTTCAGCTTCCTGCTGGGCAAGTGCGCTTACCCTGACGCCGTGAATGTCTTCTTTTTTGGAGATCTGGCCGGGTTGGGTGAGGCCGGGTTTGGGGTATCTCCAGAAGGCGGGGCGGTGTTGGGTGTGGCCGGCTGCGCAGTGGGCGACAGGTTCCAAGGCACTGTCTTGGGGATTCCTCACAATATATCTATGAGTGAGCAGCAGACGGTGCAAGTGCTGGCCCACGAGCTAGGACATTACTTGAATCTGGACCACGCGACTGACACGCCACCAAATGCCGACCGCCTGATGCTGCCTAGCACCACCGCTGGCACCAACCGAACGTTGACGCAGGACGAAGTGAACCTCGCACGAACGTCGCAGGGCGCGACGGATGACTGTGTCCCCCTCTTGCTAACGGTAACTGGGGCCATGCAAGTTGGCGGGAGCTTAAGCAACCAGTTCATTGTTGTCCAGAATCCCGGCGGTACTGTCACTGTAGAAGCACAGATTCCCGATAGACTGCTGGACCCTCAGGTTGGCACACTGACAATTACAGACGGCAGTACCACAGTCAGCGGACGACAATTTACCGTTAGCACGGCCAGCACCGGGGAGACAGAGATCGTGGCGACGTATACACCGACGGGTGGCGGCCAGCCTGTAATGCGTCGTGTAGTGATCCGGGTCGTGACGTTCAATCTACGAGATGAAGGGGCAATCCAGGACAATGGTCCTGGCAGCACGAACTATGTCGCAGCATACGACCCAACTGGAGTCATTACGATTGTAGCTCAAATCAATCCGGCCCCATACTGCGTGCCGACAAACCTCGTGACCTGGGATAGTGGAGATACCACGCCCGATCCGTTGCGTCGAACTGTCGCGAAGAAAGTGACTACCACGGTGACTGCGACACTGTCTGGAACCTCAGTTAATGTGACCATCCGGATCATTGATGATACTATGATCCTTCATCCTGCATTGGGCTTCCCAGGATTGGCCGAGTCTGGTGGCGAAATTGAAGTCCTCTTCCTGTCAAGAGACGAAATCTGGACAAGACTTGGAGCCGTGCCTTGGCACCTTGCACCCTGGGAGGACCCACAACAGATAGCGACTGTAGAAGTCTTGGAGGGACCTAGAAAGATAGAGTCCAGCAGCATACAAAAGTCCGAAGAAGGCTGGATGCTAACAGACCATCACCTGAAAATGAACAACCACTTGATGACCCTGTACGAACGGCCTGGATTCACGCACATCATGTGGGTTAAACTTAAAGCTCCGCCAGAGCCTGGGATGTATCGCCTTGTCAACCACTTCGACGAAGGTGAAGTGCTACGAGAGGCAATCAAAGGAATTCATGAACTGGAGGCTTTCGAAGATGATTTTCCAGATGACATGCCACTGATACCAGATCGTGGCACAACTACAGTAACCACCAGGGAGGGCAGACCGTCGAATATGTCTGTAGAGCTATACCATCCGGTCTATGTTTCGGACAAGGCGTACCTTGATATCGCCCACGTCGCCGACACTCACGTGGCCCTAAGATGGGAACTCTATGACAGACGTGCTCAAGAGAATAACGTGCCCCTTTACAATAACTTCAACCGTCGGTTCGAAGAGATAATGAGGGACTGTAGGGATAAGGCAGACATTGTCTTGTTGACCGGAGACATAATTGACTACAATCGGGGGCATTCCAACCCGTTGGTTGACTCTAATGATCTAGATGCTGATTACCAGTTCAACCGCAACTGGCTTCTGGCATATGAATTGATCTTGAATTCCTATTCTCAGGCCAACACCAAGCCGATCTTTAGTGTGTTGGGCAACCATGACTATAATCTGAATGCCTACGCACCCAGCCCATACATATACCCTCTTGATTACATTCCCATAATCGCTCCCATACTCGGCCCATTGTTAAACTCGTTTCTGTATTTTACGGTATATGATTCGAGCCATGATTTCAACGTGCTCAGGAGAGAGATGGAGGAAATAGATCCTGGCGATGCGCATGAGCTAGATGTCATCGGCAATGATTCGTTCACACATACAACTCCGGCGTCTGTTCTATGGTATTCACTGGTGATCAACCCCTTTCTGGATTTTGCGTTTTCTTATAGGGAAATGGCCTTCCTGTGTCTGGACTGGGGCCATGGCACCTCACTCCGTCCCCCGAATGAAGCACCATACACCTTTGACCTCGGGATCCTTCCCTATCCAACGAACTCGATATCCAACCATCAGTGGTCGCTCATTCAGGCGTGGCACCAAACTGTCCAATCCAAAAAGGCCAAGGTACTTGCCTTTCATGCAACGGTGTACCAGCCCTTCCCCGAGATTGGATTCGAGGATCTTTCAAAGGGCCGTATACATGATCAACTGAGTATTGACGAGCCACAACCCGGGTATCATCCTACCCGCGTTCATTACTCTCGCTGGACCCACGGCGAACTTGTCTACGGTGCGATTGTAACCGCTCGTCATCGTAGGGAGTTGATCGATTTCTCTCGTAGCAACCTAATAAACCTGGTACTCTATGGTCACTCTCATCGAAACACGATCTTTCAGATCCGCGGACACAATCAGGAAGAGCGTGTCTTCATGTATAGGCCGGATGACATGGCCAAGCTTGACCTTACCAGATCGCTCTTTGTGTCCACCATCTCATCCGGACCTCTGGGTTTCAAGAACGACAATGGAGTTGCCGAACATCTGGACGGACTACAAGAACGGAGGAAAATCAAGTCGGGATTCCGTATTATCAGTTTCAGTGACTCTGGAGAGATCACTTCATTGGATACCTTTGGAGCGAGAACGTCCGTTGTCCGACCGGACGTACAACGAGAGTTCCAACATTAGCACTCGCAATCGGGAGCAAAGCCGTTTCAAGCCAGAACGAGGCGATTAGATGTTCACCCCCGCCTACAAACTAACCCTCGGCGACCAAATCGTCGACACAACCGATGAACCCCAGGCCAGCACCGTCGTAGACCTGACCGTCTCGCTGGACATGGACGCACCAGCAGACGGCTTCAACCTGGTGCTGGGCCAGGTGGGAGGACTCGCACCCGAGCGCGACGACGAAGCAACCATCGAACTGGGCTACGCTGACAATGGTGGCTTAACCCAGGCAATAACCGGTAAGGTGATCATAGTAGAGCCGGGCCTGACCACCAAGCGGGTCATAGGCCACAGTGCAGCAGCCACATTGCTGCGGACTTTTATCGAACAGACCTATGAGAGCAAGACGGCAGGGGAAATCGTCCGCGATCTGGCCGGCCAGACCGGTGTGGACGTGGCCACAGCCGAAGACGGTATCACATTCCCCGCCTACGTAATCGACGGCCGCCGCAGCATCTACCGTCACATGCGAGACCTGGCTGACCTGTGTGGCTTCGACCTGTACGTGAACTCCGAAGGTGAGCTGGTCTTCGAGGAATTCACC
>LGVD01003474.1_pt4 | contig 12409 bp, 19 predicted proteins | sample 469861 | NCBI WGS metagenome assembly LGVD01 (sample SAMN03857201, study PRJNA290197) | marine sediment metagenome | biome: ocean floor; feature: cold seep; material: sediment; isolation source: sample #3730, Push core (PC) 16 from cruise R/V Atlantis leg AT-15-68, Alvin... ... | reverse complement strand
TGCGAACAGATCGTGATTAAGGCATGAGAAGATTTATCTCTGATTAATATACCAAGAATGGATAATACACCAGCCCACCACCACCCGACACCACACCATACCAGCCACAATATAATTGGATTTAAATATCGGNNTGAATACATGTACCAATATACCGGCACATAAATAACTAAGGTGGATCACAACCCACCCCAACCAGGGGACCATGGAGATATGCCAGGAGATCCGCCACCTGACCGGAGATGGTGCACCATATCCACTGAATGAATAATGGACCGAAGGATGTCCAACTATCGGTTGGGTGGCTCGGTGCTGTGGATGGATTAGCAAGTGGTGCCGATCACATCAGCAACCATACCCTACAATCCCACCAGAGCCACAGAGAACACCCACACGAGGATACATGAAGTAAATGGTACAATCATATTAAGGATACAGAGATCACAGCACACAGGTCACCTGTGGCGTTCCATCTGCGCCCGCTCCAGCGGAAGATATACACACATACCATCACAAGCATGGCAGCCAGGTATACTGGCAGAAGGCAGCTACCGGATGAGGCACAGAAGCGGTAGAGGATGATGATCATGGCTGCCGGGTTGTGTGCTTGCAGGATCAGTGGAGTGGAGCGGGGTTGTACATGGTATTAGTATAATAATATAACTATAATTAGACTTATATATTTATGGGCAGGGTACGGCGGGAACTGGGAAAATTTGTCAGCATATTCGGGGGCGGCGGGAGTAACCCTACCCACACACAACATTTCCAAAAAAACCGACTTATATATTATTTTTTTTATATTTTTTTTATAATACCACCACACACACAAACCAAAACACCCACTGGAAATATCCATCTAACACAATTCATCAAACCGACCGCAGGAAAGAACCACCCTCATATTACAATTCAAAACAACGCACATAATGAGAACCATGCCCACGAACATTTTTTGTAGTTTTTTGAGCATCCATATAATTTTTTTGTAATTTTTTTTACAATACAACAACACACACCAACCAACACTCCATCCATCAAAACAAAACCGACCACCGGAAAGATCCAGCCCCACACACACCACCAAACAGACAACCAGAAAGAACCACCCTCATATTACAATTCAAAACAATACAACACACACACATAAAAGATAACCCCCCCCCCCACAACATGGTTTTTTTGTGGTTGTATAATCATGGGTTGTATAATCATGACGAGACCACTTGCCAGAATCAATCCAAGCCAGTCAGAGAGAACCTATATAAAGATATAATGCAGAACTGGTATGATATTATCTCTGGCTCTGAAACATGGCGAATCTATTCATCAGTTACCTCTGGCTCTGAAACATAGCAAACCGGTTCATCATCTCAGTGTTGACATTCCTACCAGACTTTGTGATCTCAATCAATTTCCTACCATAACTATCTCTTCCAACTATTTTGATGTTGAATTCTTCTCCAGGTGGTGCAAGATGTTCAGCAGTTTGTTTAGCAAGATGGTAGTTGGCATCATATTTTTCTGGGGTTTTGGTTCTTGCAAGTCGGAACCTGGTACCATCTGATAATTCTCCAGAGTCCCCATCTGTCCAGAACCTGATCGTGTCAAGCATACGGATTATTTTACCAACATGGATAAAACGTTTACCACAACAGAATATTCCATTCTAAAATATTCTCATAAAACAGTCGCTTTTTTGAATTCTATCAAAATGTTTAACATTGATAATCTTTTACTAATCTGAATAAAAATACCATAATATGAAACAAACAGAGTGAAAAATATAGTGCACCCCCCCTACAGAAAAAAGTGTTAAACTGTTAATCATGCCTACTGCTATCGATTATCACTGTTATCATTCTGCTATGTTAACGTTAATTGACGTGTATACTGTTAATTCTAAAAGAGCAATTATATATAATTAACACTATTTTAAAAAATTAACGTTAACTTAACATTTTGGAATCAACAACAGTATACTCAATTAACAGTTTAACACTACTTTTTATTAGTGGCACAACTATTTAGAGCAAAACTGTTAACTTCCAACAACCCAAATATATTTATTAAGTAATAAAATTAGTTAACATTTTCGACTGTTTCAAACTGTTAAGAGTTAACAGGATAGGGCATATTCTGGCTGAAGGTTAACGTTATCAGCCCTCATAGAGACCATTGGATTCCTCCATATTAAGCTGGAATTCATCTATTTTCAGAGGTCAATACCAAGAGCAGTCAGTACGATCTTTGAACGAACAGCATCTTCAAAATTACACTACCAACTTCCAGATAACATAATAGATCCTCCATACCGAAGAGGTAAGCTTATGTGATATTGGGGTTGTTGATTTGAATCTCACACCTGCCACAACAAGGACATTTGGAATCCTCCCACTTCTGATCCAACACCAAATAGCACGACATCTTAATGCACCGATATGTTTATATAGGATTATACCATAGATAACACTATGGAAATTGCAGTAGCAGAAACCCCAATCGAGCTTGGAACTCGCAAACTCCAACTTGGAAGTGGCGCTCATGTATTGAACGTGCCAATCATGGCAGTAAGATTCTTGAAACTGGAAGCTGGAGATGTTATGAGTTGGAGTCTTGCTGGTGAAGTACTATTAATCCGGCGAATAGAGAAAAAAACACCAGACACTCAACCAGAATCACTGGACATCCTGCCAATCACCGAATAACCTTCTTCATCTACTATGACCAGTCGTTCTTATGAATGGGGGTTGATAATGTGATAGATCCTATCAATACAAACAAAGTTGGTATCAGCACACCAACAACAAAAACAAAATGTGGGGGCAATGCGCTAAATTATACCGATTCAAATCAAGATCATTATGAAAAATATGAAAAATACTTCAATGATGAGAAGAGATTCCTAAAAATAACAAAGGAGATGCTGGTAAAAAAAGGAATCAAAAACAGATCATTCAAGGAAATCTTCAAACTTTTGCGATTGCAATGGGGGAATTATTCCAAAACCCCAAGCTTCGATGATATCTTTCTGAAAAACGACACGTACAAAGAAAAATCTAAAAACGTGATGCGATCAAATCTGAAGTCGATTGGCTTCTTGGATCCTGATTGGAGATTCACCTCACAATCTTTTGATGAGTATGTTCGCTTACATGATGCACGCACACATTCCAAACGAGAGGTTGCGTGTGCAAAACAAGACGTAACTATAAACCCTGATGTATATATAGATCCTATATTGGAGTACCATTCCACAATGGAACTGATAAGAGAAAATCCGACAGACGTGTTATTCCATTTCCCAAAACATCTGCAAGACTCAGCAAAGACACTGGACTACAATAATACAGACACATTACAGATCATAAAGCTTCATCATGTTGGAGGAAACCCACGTACTCCTATCCCTTTAACCTATTTTTACAATTGTGTATGTGGCAACACCACAGAGCTTACCTATGACCAGAAGGATGTCTTGTGTGATGAGGAGGGGTGTGGACGAAAGATGAAGCGTGTCCCGTCTAAAGACGTGTTTATAGCAGGATACGCTTCTCAAGTGATCGCCGATGACTTCAACAACATACCCATTTTGTCTATGGTCCCCATCCCGGTTGGGGAGTTCAATGCATCTGTTTTTTTACGACGTAACAGCACAGGATATTACCTATTCATGCTAACAATCGAGGATATTGTAATAAAATCTTCTGACATAGAAATAAATGGGAAAGACCATGCTATCTGGCAACTGATCCAGTATATTGATGACATCCACGAGCAGCGTCTTGGCAAGCATATTCACGGAATGGACTGGTACAAGGCAAGTATCTTGTTGTCCTATCTTGCGAACATGCAGCGATACACATCGATGAACGTGTTCGCATTTGGGAAAGGTGGAACAGGGAAGACCAGCGTTCTTCGATTTTATCTTTCTACATTGACCAGACAATTCAAGTTACAGGATGCACTAACCCTATCAAGTGCGGGGTTATATGGGTCTTCTTCTATGATCAAAGTTGGCGACTCTGTTGTAACTATTCCTGAAGCAGGGTTCTTGTCTCGATATGATATGGTTGGATTAGATGAAGCATATCTAAAAGGAGTACGGATACTACCGGAATTGCGATCACTTCTTCGATCATCTACCATAAACAAAGAGGTTGCGGGAAACCGGACATCCATGCCAAAGAATGCATGTGTTATAGGCACATCTAACCCTATTCCCGGTGTATTGATAGCTCAATCTCGCTGGATGGACAGTTGGCTTCGGGATTGGAAATACAAACAGTCAGATGATGGTTTTGATCAGATGGTTACTGATGACATTAAGCGACTTGCTCATGCACACATGATAGAGGAGTGGATATCTCGTGATCTGGACTGGCACACAGGGCAACCATTTCCTGATCTTGACCGATGGATGATCTTGTTTTTTATTAAGAAGAACGATGCTCGTTTAAAGACTCACCATTTGAATCCGGACGATCTCAAAATAGATGATCTGCAAATGTCAAAGATGTTTTATGATCAATCAGTTCATGATTATTTTGCATTTTGCAGCACTATAAAGGTAAATTATGAGGATATTTCAGAAAAAATATTAGATTTTATAGAGGAAACAAGGAAGCACGATAAGATCCATTCAGATCGGGTCGGTGCAGATATTGCGCTTGTTCTCACATTATCTGCGCAGATAAACGGCAGATCTGAAATAAATGAGAATGATTTTGATTTTGTGAGGGCGTTGTGGGGGAAGACCTGTAGGTGGATCGATGTCAGTGAGCTTTCCCATGATCAGGATTCTTCTTACAGTAGTTCAAAATGGACTACCGAATCGATTAAAAAACACATTCACACTACAATGGACTCCTATAAATCATCTCCAAAGCATTATATGACTGATCGTGGTTTCTCGTTGGTTTGTGATGGGCTTGAGAAACTTGGAGCGGATCGGGAGTTGGTCGAGTTTGTTGTGGTGAAGTATCGGGAGAATCCCAATCAATAGGATCTGATAACAAATGGAAATAATAAAAAAACCGATAATTGGGTTTGCAATATTACAAACAATCGATTCAGTTATGCGCTCTATGCCTCTATTGGCTGGAGATGATTGGACTGTGGAGGGCAGTCGTATACCCCCAAATGCAAAGTTTGAGAATATAATAATACCTGCACAACCAAATTCGTATGCGGTATATGGTGTGGGCGACAAGAGTTCTGACCCAGTCTTAATCGGGTATGAATATCCTGGGGTGCGCCACCCTAATTGGAAACAACAATTCGTTGGAATGCCAATATGCAGAGAGATATGTCCCGATCCGGATTTAATGTCTGATCCTGTGCAATGTGCCATACAACAAGGTGTTATTGATCGGTGTCCGTTGCGGAAAATATACATTTGTAATAAAGTTGATTGAGTTTGTCATCTAATCAATAGAGTTCCCATGACCTATTATATCTGTAAATATGGACACAAACATCGCACTGAAACCGCAGTACTGTACTGCCATGTTGAAGTTCCGTGGCAAAAGAAATTTAAATTGTTGAAAACAATCTCTTGGCAACAATCCGGAACAACAGAAGTGTGGTCTGATCTTGGGCGATTTCGTGATCTGTTCTGGCAATTAACTCGATCTGAAATACTTTCCAGGGACGTTCATTGCCAATATGAAGGGTGCTTAAACACCGATGACTTGGAAGTACACCACATAGTCCCAAGGCGTCTCGGAGGCACTGATCATCCTGCTAATCTCATTGCCTTGTGCCATGACCACCACCGAATTCAACCTTGCCATCACCATCGTATTGGGCTGGTTATACGTGATTCTGACATTCGGATAGCTCCCATCCCCCCTAATAAATCTGCAAAACAAATCCACAAAGACCAAACCATGCTGGCACAATTTGGTTTTTAGTTTGGTACATGCTTGCTATTTTTTAAATGCTATTCTTGGTTTAACTTAATATATACGTTCCGTGTTTTAAATATTGTTCTTGTTTTAGTTTAATATATACCTTCGGTGTTTTAAGTGATAGTTGGTGTTGCAACGAAAAGGTTTATATATCACCAAGCTGTAAATAAATGTACTATGGTATCTATTGTACAGGACATAAAAAACCAGATGATGACATCGATTTCGGTTTCGATGGCGGTAAAAGAGAAGGTGTGTCACATGGGGTATAAAGGCGAATCAAATGGTCCCCTTATGCTACGGTTGGTAGCTCACTCGAAAGAACTGCTTGGCCAGACCCCTGATGACGCGAGGATCTCTAAAGGCGTAGCGACACGCTTAAACAAGTTTAAGAATCCAGTAGAGTCTTATTCTGACGTGGTTTTGCGACTCTTGGATGAACATGAGCAATTGTCAGAGACTGTGGAATGATGGCTCCAGATTACAACGAGTTTGTGCGGGTGGTTCCAATCATCCGCGACATGCCAAAACTACACTCTCCTTTCGTGCGGGCAAAGAATGAATATAATCAATATGTAGCAACTCCTGTGATCGAAAAGGATTATTCATGGGTGTTTGAGGATCCAACCGTTTCTGCGGTGGAAAAGCTTGATGGAACCTGCGTCAGCATCTTTATCGAAGATGGTGTTGTAAAGGGCGTGTGGAATCGGGGGAATCGGGTACCTATATTCAATCGTGGAACCCGGAACCTAATTGATGGACTATTAAACTCGTATGACAGGGGCTATCTCGATATACTGACAGATGGTCAGTGGTTTGGTGAGGTAATAGGTCCTAAGATCCAAAAGAACAAATATGAATTGGATGCTCTACTGTGGGTCCCATTCAAAACATATTCTCATGACAATCTTGTGTATGATTCATGGGGGAGATACCCCAAGACATTTGAATCCATCTCCGAGTGGTTCAGAGATTTGGAGTCTATCTTTATGTCTCGTAGAGGGCACAAGGATGTTCAAGCGGAAGGAATCGTATTCACTCATCCAGACGGACGCATGGCGAAGTTGCGACGGGATATGTTTGATTGGTATTCTGCAAGGATGCACTAAATGGAATACACCTACGCAAAATTACACGGTGTAGCTATGAAATATAAACTTATATACGCCGATCCTCCTTGGCAATACGACAATGCAACAGGACGGAATAACGTATCCGGATCTGCAAGTAAGTATCCTACAATGACCTTATCAGAAATATGTGATCTGCCTATAATTTCAGACATAGTCGATACAAAGTCAGCATTGTTCTTGTGGGTGACCATCCCATTGATGCCGTATGGCTTTGAAGTACTGGCAGCATGGGGGTTCAAGTACAAGACTGCAATTTTTTGGCATAAATCGCAGTCACTTGGATTGGGGAATTGGTTTAGGGGACAGGTGGAAGTTCTGCTTGTCGGGGTGCACGGAAAGCTCAAACCATTCCATTGCCAGGAGCCAAATTTCTTACAGGAAAAAGCTCGAAACCATTCGAGAAAGCCAGATGCTGTACGTGAACTTCTAAACTCTTTGGAGTTAGATCCAAAGATTGAGTTATTTGCACGAGAGCGGTGGGATGGGTGGGATGCATGGGGAAATGGACTGCCATCCACCAAACAGGTGATCTTATGACAGAAAATTATACTTGTAGGGAGTCACAATGATACCTGATTATGAACAACGATTGGATGCGCTATTTATAGAAGCGTTTCCATTTGGATCGCCGGCTGTAGATGATTGGGCACAGATAAAGTTTGAATTGCAAACGAGGCGGACAGAAATGGGCGGAGTTCGGAAAGAAGTTGTGGAGTTTGCAAGGATGATGGAGCAAGTTCTTCGAGAGAATGACCATAAATCAGGATGGGCTGATCTGAATATCACTGAACTTTTTCTTATAATCACGCGGGAATACGATGAGGCGCATGTGGCTTACTCGGAATATATTGATTCTGGTGATGAACACCACATTCAAAATTTGTGCAGGGAAGCTATCGACATTGCGAATTGTTGTATGTTCTTGTACCATAATTATTCCAGTGAGGTGAGATGATGGTATCCCCACAGACAATAACCGATACAATAAAAGAACTTGCATCAGAAGGCAAGAGCATTGGCTTTAAGTTTGACACATTGGTTGTGCCGTTAAAGCTTGCTGACAAGAAGGCACTTGAAATTTTAGACATGTTGAATAATGATGACGAGTTAAAAGACATGACTTTTAGGGATTTGCATGAAATACTCGACTTTGCAAAGTATTGGGCGGAGTTTATGCAGGTAGTTAGTTATAACGACTGTCATCGTACTGCTGACCATGTGTTTGGTACTCCGGAGGAAGACGAATGAATCCAGTGGATGCAGACAGGTTAGCGCGAGAATGGCTTAATGATTCACCGGGATTATCCTCTGATAAGGGGTTTGAGATCATTGATCGGACTCGCTTTGGTTTTGATGAGTGGGAAGTTAAATGTCGCATTTTTTCAAATACTTTCCATAAGATGGTAGAATATATGGTTGTTATCAGTGATGGTATAGCAACATGTACGGGATAAGGTGATGACATGAGTTCTGATAAAGTAACCTATGAATGCGGTTCCACAGGAGGAGGTGACCTGATAACCCCCTATTGTCCTATGTGCGGTGCTCCTATCTTATTGGAGTTGTCTGATGAAGATACTCGGATGCTCCAAGACCTGATAGTTCTTGCTTCAAAGGAGCTCGGGGAGATTGCAGACCATATTTTAAAAGGCGATCCTACCTTTCATTGGAGGGATGAGTTGGGCGATCTATGCGGGCTCGCAGTAAAACCAATGCTCGAACTTGCGCACATGCGATATGCTGATGCGTGCAAGATTGGAATCGCTCGAAAGAAGGAGGAAACCACAAAATGAAACATCCACAAATCAACGAACTTGGGCTTGATGTGGGGATAATATCCTTGATCAAAGCAATATCTTCCTCATTACTACGAGCTAAATATGCTCAAATGGATGGTGATAATGCAGAGGAGTTGTCTAATCTAGTACAGGTAGCACAATACATAACCACACTACCATTTCAACGAGATTATGATGGGATCGATAAACACAATAGACGCCTGCTAGATGCGTATGCTACCACGTTGGTAGTGTGTTCTACGCGAATCAAAGAGATTGTGGTTCAAATGGGCACCGCATCGACAGACTTACCACCTCCACCATCCCCCGAAATCCGTGTGCTGGAACTTGTCAGGCATATTGACCAGGAGTTCTCGGCAGGGTGTGGTATCGGTATAGACTGTGGTAATTGTCCCCTTAACTCTGCTACACAGGGATCCACAGAGCAGGCAGTGTGTGGGCTACTCGAAGCAATGTATTGGTGTTCATGATGTTTCCTACTTCACCAGGGACCTTATATGGTGTTACAAATACAGTCAGCCCTCACCATAATCTACTCGTGTATATCGCAGGTGCTTATTCTGGAGATATAGAGGCAAACATAGCGAAAGCCGAACTTGCCAGCATAACCTTGATCCGAAACGGTTGGCATGTGCTAACCCCTCATAAGAACACATCCGGATACGAGAAATATGAAGATGGGGATATAACAAAAGACACTTGGCTTGAGATGGACAAGAATATGCTATGTCGCTGTGATTTGGTGTATGTGCTGGACAATTGGAGGGGGTCGGTAGGGACTTGGGAAGAGCTAATTTTCGCTGGGCGTGTGCATATTCCAGTGTTTTATGAAGAGACTATTTGTGGGGTGGATTTTACACCACTGGCTGTGCGGAAATTGGGATATTTCAAGGACGTGATAAGCCATGAATAGTTCCAAAGATTCCTGCAGTCTGTTATTATCAGGGGTTCCATGAAGAAACATGTTAAAGCATTCACTTATGCTCCAAAAATCCCTGCGGTTCGTTCTGGTGAGTGCCGACAGACGATCCGTCCGGGGGGTAAAGTATGGGTGGGGGATGAGATATTGTGGCATGGGTGGGTGTCGCGACCCTATAGGAGCAAGTGGTCGTGGCGGCAGCGAGTTGTTGTAACAGAATCAATACCAATCTTGGTAGATGAAAAATATGGAATAGGAAAGTTTAAAGAAAATGACACTGGTGTTTTTATGTGGAACGACTGGAACTGTGATTATGTGAATGATCTTGCTAAAAAAGATTTCATCGATCCTCCAACCGGTATTGGGTTGCGAGATGTGTTGCTAAATATCAATGGAAGTATGGATTTTTTAGAGTGTCAGATTATAAGGTGGTAGGAGCAACTAAATGATTATTGATCTCTACGTTGTAACAATATGCTTGGTGTATCCTATTGGAGCGGAACAACCAAATGATTATTGACCTTTACGTGGTAATGGTATGCTTGGCGTTTTTCATGAAACATACGCAGAATATATTGGCCAAGAGCGGTGTTGTGGCAAGTAAATGGGTGGCGTGGCGTGTTGAACATGCGCAAACCCATCGGATTAATATAAGGGTTGGATATATGGAGATGAGGATATGAATCAAGATGTATTTGGAGAATTAATATATAAGCGGACGTATGCACGCTGGCTCGAAGGTGAGCAAAGGCGGGAGAACTGGGACGAGACAGTAGAACGATACCGTAACTATTTCTTAGAACGGTTTGAACTTCCACGAAAAATGGAAGATCGATTCAATGATGCGTGTGATGCAGTACTTCGGAAAGAAATAGTACCGTCGATGCGGTGTTTGTGGACCGCGGGCAAAGCATTGGATGAAGACTCTATATGCTCTTATAACTGCACTTATATTTTGATAGACAGTATCAAATCTTGGGCAGATATGCTGTATTTGCTCATGAATGGGTGTGGGGTGGGGTATTCTATTGAACGCCAAGTTATTGCAAAACTTCCGGAAGTTCCTACTGGGCTTGTGGAGTCGGACCATGTCGTGGTGTTTGGGGACTCAAAGCTTGGTTGGGCGATTGGTCTTCTTGAATATCTAAACAAAATATACTCTGGACTCCTTCCCAAGTACGATTTGTCTTTGATCCGTCCTAAGGGGACACGTCTCAAAACATTTGGGGGAAAAGCAGGTGGTTCTGGTGATCTTAAAATTCTTTTAGACTACCTGAAAAGAGTGTTTGTAAAAGCACAAGGCAGACGTTTAAACTCATTGGAATGTCACGATATCTGTTGTTGGATCGCAAACGTAGTTGTGTCGGCTGGAATCCGGCGGAGTGCTTGTATCAGTTTAAGTAATTTGTCTGATCAACGGATGCGGGATAGTAAAATTGGGGAGTTCTGGTTGAATAACCCCCAGCGAATGATGTGCAATAATTCCGTTAGCTACACGGAGAAACCAGATATGCATATCTTCATGCGTGAGTGGATGAGCCTGATGGACAGTGGTTCTGGCGAGCGTGGGATCTTCAATAGGATATCCTCTCAAAAACAGTTTGAGTTATTAGGACGCCGTACCAAAGATTTGGAAGGCAATGAGTATATAATTGGTTCAAATCCATGTGGTGAAGTTATATTACGTCCTAATCAAGCATGTAATTTGAGTGAGGTAATAGTAAGACCTGAAGACACCTTAAAAACATTGCTTGATAAAGTGAAGTCTGCTACGGTTCTTGGGTGTATGCAATCATGTCTTACTGATATAAAGTTCCTTGATCCTGATTGGAAGTACAATATGGAAGAAGAACGCTTGCTTGGCGTATCACTTACTGGAACCAGGGATCATCCCGTGCTAAACAAGGTTACACAACTGGCATCGATTTGGTTATCTACTATGCGGGATCATGCTAACGACGTTGCACAGGAATGCTCTGTTGTGCTTAATATCAACAAACCTACGGCTATTACCTGCAATAAACCCAGCGGAACCGTATCTGCGCTATTAAATAGTTCTTCTGGAATACATACACGTTTTGCTCCTTTTTATATCCGGCGAGTGCGGATAGCTTCTATCGATGTTTTATGTGAATTCTTGATGAGTGTTGGGGTTCCTAATCATCCGGAAGTTGGGCAAGACCAAGAGACTGCCAATACTTTTGTATTTGAGTTTCCTATAAAAGCACCGGATGATGCCATCTTCGATACATCTGCTATTGAGCAATTGGAATATTGGAAGATGTTCAAGATGTGTTATGTAGATCACAATCCTTCGGTGACTATAATGGTAGAAGAACATGAATGGCTTGAAACTGGTGCATGGGTGTACCGTAATTGGGCTATTGTGGGGGGGTTATCGTTCTTACCAAAGAGTGATCATGTGTACCAGCTTGCACCATTCCAGGCAATATCTCAAGAGGAATATGAGAAGTTGGTGTCTGAAATGCCAGACATACATTTTGAGGATTTGACAAAGTTTGAACGTGATGACGAAACGACCGGTGCTCGTGAATACGCTTGTACTGGTGGAAATTGTGAGGTGTTGTAGATGGGACACAAAAACATTGGCACTATCTGGAACTCAACATGACCAATAAAAACCTT
>LGVD01004620.1_pt1 | contig 12471 bp, 4 predicted proteins | sample 469861 | NCBI WGS metagenome assembly LGVD01 (sample SAMN03857201, study PRJNA290197) | marine sediment metagenome | biome: ocean floor; feature: cold seep; material: sediment; isolation source: sample #3730, Push core (PC) 16 from cruise R/V Atlantis leg AT-15-68, Alvin... ... | reverse complement strand
GGATAGATGTTGTAGGCGATGCAGAAGATGTGTGTGAGGGACTTGAGCGGGCACTGAAGATAAACCCCGACGTCGTTCTCATGGACATACGCTACCATGGCGAAAATCTCGGCATAGAGGCAACCTCAACCATTAAAAAGAAGCTGCCTGAAACAAAGGTCATAGTCTTTACAGCCTTTCCTGATGAAGAGAACCTGCGTGATGCAGTCAAGGCGGGGGCATCAGGCTATCTCTTGAAGAAAGAGGTGCAGGACCCCGACACCATTGTCCAGGCCATCCACACTGTTTATCGTGGAAATGCATACATGACTCCGGCCATAACTGCAAAAATCTTGAATATCATAAAGAGCTTAACAAAAAAACGTGAATATGAATTAACAAAAAGGGAAGTGGAGATATTGAGATTGATAGCAGACGGTAAAGACAACAGCGAGATAGCCAATGCACTGAGCATAAACATAAGAACCGTTGCCAATCATGTAAGCAACATTCTCTTTAAAATGAACGCAAAAAACAGGACTGAGGCAGCAGCGATTGCAAGGAAGGATGGGATTATTGATCAGAGGTACGTGTTATGAGCGATTAACGCTATGAAAGGACTTGATGTGTCATGAGGTTTTAGAGGGTATGTGCTGATTTTCCTTAATGGATGTCATGGAATAACTTCAACGCTTGAAAGGAGGATAAATGATGAAAGGTAAATCAAGAATCCAATTGGTTTTGTGGACTGTGTTGTTTGTAGTTGCCATGTCTTTTTCTGCATACGCAGCAGACGGGCAGATAAAGATTGCCCAGACATCATCCACTACATTTCCTATTGTTATTGACCAGCCAGGAAGCTACGTGCTGACCAGTAATATTGTAGTATCAACTACTAACATAATTGGCATTGTCATTGCTGCCCATAATGTCACCCTTGATCTAAATGGCCATGCCCTGATTGGGCCAGGAATAGGTACTGGTGGCAATGATGCTCGTGGCATAGATGGTAGGTTCAGAAAGAATATCACCATCAAAAATGGAACAGTGCGAGGTTTCCCATCAGATGGGATCGCCCTTCACGGATCTGGCTGGAACCAACCTACTAATGGAACAAATAATCAGGTGAAGGATATCAGGGCTTATGGGAACGGCTTCACTGGCATTGTTGTTACCAATGCTATCGTAACCAACAGCACCGCTAATTCTAACGGTTGCGCCGGCATTGCTGCTGAGTCTTCCACCATAACTAACTGCACGAGTAATGGCAATGATATCAGAGGCATAGATGCTACCATGTCCACCATAACTAACTGTACGGCTAATGATAATGGAGCTTATGGCATTCGTACGGTCAACAGCACTATAACCAACTGTACAGCCAATTCTAACGGCAGTGATGGCATTCATGCTTTGTGGCACGAGTTTGGCTGGTCTTCCACCATCATAACTAACTGCACGGCCAATTTAAACAGTGGCCATGGAATTTATGCTCACCACAATTGCCGCGTTGAGGGAAACAACTTGAGAGGTAACGGAGGGCATGGGCTTATCCTATATAATAATCATAACTACGCCGTCAAGAATGTCGCCAGCGATAATGGCCTAGTTAATTTTGGAGTGATTGACCCAGCCAAAAACTATATGCCCACCAGTTTGACCGGACCCGATGCTGCCAACGCCAACATAGGCTGGTAGCCTAAACTTAAGGAGAAAACACCATGATAGCCAAATTCGGTATGAGCAAAATGGCTTTCCTTCTCTTTTTAGGGGTCATTCTTGTAGTTGCCAGCTTCTCTTTATCCTTTGCCCAGGTTTTTCTTTCTCCGGACATCCCTGTAACCATAGGAAGTGACTCTTTTGAAGAGCGTGACATAATATTCCATGATGACTCAGGTTTTTTGTCATATCTTTCAGGCGAAGTAATAGGTATCCCGAGAGGGGTAAACATAGATGCCTTTGGCTTTTTTGAAGGTGACCTCCTCTTTTCTGTGGATGTCCCCATATCCTTGAGTGAAGTTACCTATACCGAGCGAGATTTAATCCTCTATGATGGGAGTAGCTTTAGCAAAGTCCTTGATGGTGTGGCTGTAGGCATACCTAATGGCGCACGTATTGATGCCGGAACTGTGCTTTCTGACGGGAGCATGGTCTTTTCCTTAGATATCCCTGTAACTTTAGGGGGAACTTCCTTCAAAGCGAATGACCTCATCAAATATGATGGTTCTTCATTTGACCTTTACTTCAGTGGTTCAGACAATGGCATTCCAGAAAACGCCAATATAGAGGGGGTATGGGTGAGTCTTGAAGGTGAGATTCTATTTTCTCTGGATATCCCTTGCAGCCTTAACGGATTAGAGGTCAAAGATAAAGATATTATCAAATGGTCTGAAGGATCCTTTTCCTTATACTTTGATGGGACCCTGGCAGGACTTGCGGAAGGGAGCGATGTAAATGCCTTGTCCTCAGGGATAGAATTATGTGAAGGGGATTTTGACAAAGATGGTGATGTGGACGGCTCAGACTTGGCCGTATTTGCNNGGCGGAACCAGCATTACCTTGGAAGAATTTGCCGCCAATTTTGGCCGGACGGATTGCTTATAGGAGGGTTATTTGAGTTTATTGCACTTATTGAGTTTGAAGAAAGACCGTATGCTCCACGCCTTGATGCGATGCTGCTGAATTGAAGAATCAACAATAAGGGCGTATTCTTGTCCCGCGCGACAACATGTAGGCCAAGTTGCGACCGATGGGAACTATCTGACAATGTTCTGCCAAAGAAGGAAATCCATACCTGGAGGAAGATGAACGGTTGAAAAAGATGGTTCAAAAGACAATAAGTAAAGAAGAGATGATTCCAAATCCTTCTCCTGAAAACAAAGACAAAAACGAGCCCTGAGTTCCCGCGTGCATATTTTGTGTAGAACAAAAGTATCGATTTATGAAAACATGGGAGGATTTCGTATGTCTCTAAAGAAAAAATCCGGTTCTCGATTTCAGCAAATGGTCTCCATTCTATGTGTCCTGAGCATGTTAATGTCAAGCATGCCGTATTCTATGGCATTTGCAAGTGTTGAAGCCCCAACAGGAGAGGAACCCGAAAGGACACGCTCGAACCATAGTACGCAGATCAATGTGTCCGGACCTTCTAACATCCACATCAATACCTGGAGTGGCAACCTCTTCTATCCTGTCTCCATCCTGACTATTCCAGACAGGGGAATGTCTATTGAGATTTCCATGAGCTACAACAGCGGTTGGCACGATTTCGCAACCCATTACGGTCACGGCTGGCAGCTCAGCAACAATATGTTCTATGTGCGAGATGAGAGTGGGGACATCATCGTTGTATGGGAGGATGGCCGGGCGGACAAGTTCATCAAGAGCAACGGTTCTTTCTTCTCTCCTTTAGATACCTATGACACCTTTCAGGAATATCGCCCAGGTAAGTATCTATTGAGGACCAAGGCTGGAAAGGAGTTCTACTTTGACTCCTCGATTCACAAAAGGGTGACAAAGATACAAGATCCCAATGGCAATGCTTTGAACTTTGCTTATGACTCGGATATGTTGCTGACCACTATTTCGGATGCGTCCGGCAGGCAAGTAAATTTTGCCTATACAAACAGCAACCTGACAGGAATTACCGATAACATAGGTAGATCAATCCATTTCCAGTACGATGCTAATGGCAATCTCATCGGTATCACAGATGCCTTGGGCAACACAACTCTGTATGGCTATGACGCTGAGCACTTCTTGACGAGCATAACCGACCCTCTTGGAAATAGCACAGCCATTGCATACTCCGACGGTGCCGTGTCCAATGTGACGGGGGCCTTGACCAGAAAATCGTTTTCTTATGATCAGGTGAATCGAATTACAACGATGACAGACGTCGATCCTGAAGGTGACCAGATAACCCGCTTCTTTTATGATGCCGATGACCGCATCAACCGGATTGAATACGTAAAGGATTCAGAAGGAAATGTGATCTTTCGGGGATTCAACTGGGATGAGAAAAACAATTTGATCGGATTTACCGATGAAAACGGCAATACCATCATATATACTTACGATACCATGGGCAATATCCTGAGTGTGACCGATGCATTGGGCAGAACGCAATACGTGTATGAGAATACTTGTAATAGACTGACAAGTGTGACTAATGCAAATGGACATACCACGATTTATGAGTATGACTCTCATGGAAACCTCATCAGAGAAAAGGACCCACTTGGCAATAGCACATCCTACACCTACAAAGGGGATGGTGAGCTTCTGAGCAAGACTGATGCCAATGGGGCCATCACAACGTACTCTTACGACGATTATGGGAACCTCATATCTGAGACGGACCCTTTTGGAAATAACATAAGCTACAGTTATGATGATGTCGGGAATATGACAGCCATGACCAGTGCTGATGCCAGTTTGCTCTACACCTACGACGATTTGAATCATGTAACAAACGTGAGTTATGCCTCTCATGGGAAGTCAATCAGCTATACCTATGATGCAATGGCCAACCGAAAGAGCATGACCGATATAGATGGCGGTATAACCAGCTATGCGTATGACGAAGCTAATCGCCTTATCAGCCTGACAAATCCATTAGGTCGGGCTACCAGTTATTCTTACGACAGTAGAGGGAGGTTGATCCGAAGGGAATATCATAATGGGACTTATGCCACATACCAGTACGACCGGCTCAACCGCTTGATCTCTCTGATCAATAAGAAATTTTCAGGCGAGGTAATTTCAAGCTATACCTATGAGCATGACAATGCCGGTAATCGAACCAAGATGACCGAGGCCAACGGTGAGGAGACAATTTATGATTATGATAACCTCTACCAATTAACGAACGTGACCTATCCGGATAATTCAACAGCCGAATACGCCTATGACGCAGTTGGTAATCGCCTTACTTTGACTGATACGACTGGAACAACGGACTATAGCTGTGATGCCGCAGATCGGCTTCTAACTGCCGGAACAGTTACTTATGGTTGGGACAAGAACGGCAATATGATCAGCAAGACTGATGGGAGCAATACCACCATCTATGCCTACGATTACAAGAACAGGCTGATCTCGACAGCTTTTCCAGATGGCAAAACCAATACTTTCGGCTACTATCCGGATAGCAGGCGCATGCGCTTAACTGACAAGGCTGGCCTGACAACTTACTACTTCTACGACGGCTTCAACGTATTCGCGGAAACAAATGCCAGCGGGACAACAGTGGCTCGTTACACTAGTGCCGGGATTGATAACTGGATCAGTATGGATAGAGGGGGCTCTTCGTATTACTATCACTACGATGGGCTGGGAAGCGTGACTGGCTTGACAAGCTCTGGTGAAGCTGTAGTAGCAACATACGAGTATGATGTTTTTGGAGCTATGAAAAATCAGACAGGTAGTGTAGTGAATCCATACAGGTTTACTGGCAGGGAGTATGATGAGGAAAGTGGATTGTATTATTACAGGGCGAGGTATTATGGACCATCACTGGGGAGATTCTTATCCCCTGATCCTATTGGTTTCGCAGGAGGAATAAACCTTTATACCTATGTCCAGAATAATTCTGTTAATTTGGCGGACCCATTGGGTTTAGAAGAGTTGAAACCCCCCGTATATCCATGGCCAACGCCAGACCCATTTCCAGAACCATGGCCACCTTGGTGGCCTACTCCAACCCCATCACCAACCCCATCACCACCCCCATCACCTGGTACAGGAGGTGGTGGCACAGGTGGTAGCGGCATCGAATCCATGCCATTGATGAATATCCGGCCGAGCTATTTCAGACAACCAAACTTATGCAAACCGAATAAAGCGAACATCTCTGCTTCCATAACAGAATTTTTAGATATCATTTCAAATCTGTTTCTAGCAAAGGAAGCATTCGCCGGCCCAACCAGCGAACAGGGCCAGCCCGATTCATTGGTTTCTTTAGCGGACATTATTCCTACCAAGGGACCTGCCGGCACGGAGGCTATTCCTATTACACCATCGGGACCGTTTGAAGTTAATTCCAACGCTGTCGATGCCGCTGCAATGGATTTCGTGGACACTAAAACGTCTCTAAACAAGGCTACGGTGTATGCCACTAAAACTATAAGTAGAACCTACAATCATGATTATCCTCTCTGTAACAGGTTCCATGATTATACTTTGGAAACAACCGTTGCGATACCTCTGCCTGGTGCCCTTTCCGGAACTACGGATATCCCCTGGTTCTGGTATATCTCGATGACAAAGGACGACCTCGTGGAAGAAGGCTTCATCTTTTCCGTTTTCATAGACGAGGATGCAAAAACCTTCACAGTGGATTCCCATTGGCTTTCCGATCAATACCCGGCGCCCGAGGCACCTGATTATGATTATGTGTTTAATTTCCAGATATGGTCCTCGTCTTCAGAAGAGGCGTACAAATTGGTACGCCGTACACTAACAAATCTGTCTAATTTTGAACAAGATTGGAGGGTCATTTTCGCCAATACTGAAGAACCCGTGGCGCCTGCTGTTTTGATTAAATCAGTTGAATTGATTTGTGACACTGTCAGGATAAAGGTTCAAAGCTGGTTGCCTCAAACCCAAACGGTAAGCTTCTGCGGTTTTATGAGATACCCCAGCGACCGAGAGAACAATGTTCCTTTTGAACACGGGGTAACGTTGGAACCGGGTTTTAATATAGTAGAATTGCCTCTGGGCAACATCCTGGATGCCCTCATCCACATACAAGTCAACGATTTTACGGATAGGGTTTATGTAGGAACCGGGTCCTGGTTCTCCTTTGCCGACAGTGGCGGCTATTCTGAAACAACCTTAACCCTTCCGAACTGTGCTGAAACAACAAACCTGACCTCGAGTGATTTTGTCCTGGCTGGATGTGCGGGGATAACAGGCAGGGTTGATGTCAATGGCTGGGCAGGAATGGCAAGGACGCTGAATCCTAATGATTTACCCATTGACGTGAGTCAGTACCAGGCCCTGACCTTCTTCGCAAGAGGAGATGGCAAGAGCTATCGGGTCAGCATCGAGACCGACTCAGTAAGGCAATTGGACAGCTCTGACTTCCATCAGTTTGTATTTACAACCTCTTCCGAATGGAGGCAATTTGTTATTCCCCTTTCTTACTTTTCACAGCGGGGATGGGACCCAACCAAGATAGTACCCTTTACCGGCGAAGATGTTGTCAGTATTGCCTGGGCGTCTGTCGTCGGGCCGCTTGAATCCATAAACCTTGAGGTCGACGGTGTCGCTTTTATCAATTCCACACTTATCAGTGAGACCTCTGTCCTGCCTGATACCAATGATGTGGCAGGTCCTTATACAGTTACAACTCAGGTTACAGACGATACCGGTATACAAGCAGTTTACCTTTTCTACAGTCTGGATGGTGGGGAAACTTTCACCAGTGTGCCTATGAATGAAAATGGCAATAGCTACAGCGCTTCAATTCCTGGACAGCCCTTGGGGGTGGAGGTTTGGTACTATATCGAAGCCACAGACATTGATGGCAATGTAGCCACTGACCCGGTTGATATTCCTTATCGATTCCAGGTCAGCGAACATCCTTACCTGCTGGTGGATGATTTTGCTGACACCGATCCTCTTAACGTACTGGATGGAGATTCCGGACCCTATGGTTCAGATTCCGGCAGCTCTATCCTTGTACACCATGATGAGGATTACGTGTGGTTGGACTATGACGTGTCGGCAACAAGCAGCTATGCAGGCTACTACTCCTTGCTCAAAGGAGCAAACCTCACGCCTTACAATGCAGTGACCTTCATGATAAAGGGAGCTACCGGGGGAGAGAAGGCCCGGGTCGGCCTGCGAGACAACTCGCTTAACGAGACAAAAATTGTTATCGGCGAATATCTACCGGGGGGTATCACCACCTCATGGCAGAGGGTGACGATCCCACTGGTAGCGTTCACCAGGGTTACTGACTGTTCCGGTATGGAGAACTTTAACGTAGACTTTGAAAACAGGATAGATAGTGGGACAGGTACAATCTACCTGGATGATATCAAGTTTGAGTATATCCCCCTTGTCCCCGTTGTGGTGGACAACTTCAACGACATGACCGGAGAAAACGGTCTGGGCGGCTCGCTCTGGGCCTGGAGCGGCGGAGGAGCAAGTATTAATACCGCTTACGATCAAACAAACCGTTTGGGAGATAGCGGTGCTGGTTATCGTATTTCCTATAGCAACGTGACGAGCAGTGCATGGGCTCTCGCAGTTATGGATCTCACCGGACTGGACGCCTCCAACTATGAAACTGTCTCATTCTATATCAAAGGAGCTGATGGCGGCGAACAGCCAAACATTTATCTTGTCAGCAAAAAAGGTGATACTGAAATGAGGGGATTTGTGGATATCGAGGACTATATCACCGTCACAACCCCGTGGAAGAGGGTGAATATACCTTTAGAGGCTTTTGACGATCAAGGCGTCGACCTTTCCAACTTGGCGTATTTCCAGTTGGGATTTGAGTGGGAAGAAATGGCAGGGACAATTTACCTTGATAATATAAAAATAAACTCCTGTGATTATGATGCGGATGGAGATGGTGATGTGGATGGTCTTGATCTGGTGAAATACATTGAAAGCGATGAAGACTTTTCCGACCTATCGTCCTTTGCAACTGTATTTGGAACTAGGTATTAATCCAAAACTTGCTCTAAAAAAAGTGGCTTTGTTCTATACTCGCATGAAACGCTATGGAGCAAGTGGGTAAAGGAAACAGAAAACAAAATACTTCGTATGCCATGAGCAATTTATAATGGCACATGTGACAAAGTCTTTGAAAGGTATAAAAGCGTTTGTCTCATTATGAACCTTGTTCCATTAACAAACCAATAATGATCTTGTATAGCGACGCATGATTCGGATTTACTATCTTTTGCGCCGACACTGCACGGCTTTATTTTTTTTGTGGTCAAATATTCGAACCTAAGCAAAATTTGGATCTCGAGGTTCTGCAAAACTGATAAACTCTGGGTAAGGAATTAAAGAAGAAAAGGAGAAATTATATATGTTAACAAAATATCTAAAAAATGTAATCATAGTATTTTCAACGTATTTCTTCATCCTTTTCCCTTTCAATTTTTCAGCTATTGCTTCAAATTTGAGAAAATTAGAAGAAGCCTTACTGCCCCGAAAAGGAAAAAAACTTACGCCTGCGTGGACTTTTTTCGTATCAGTACTTTTGATACTTTTGGGAGTTGGAGCAGGATCGGCGAATGGGTTCTCAGTTGATGTTTCCCCTAACCCGCCTTTAGTTGAACCTGTTGTTGTAGCTCCTTGTGACCCGACGGAGGTTCAATATGAAGTAAAAGTTTTTGGAGATCCTTATACTCTATACTCTCTCTCTTTTCATGAGGCACCTTTGAATTCTTCTTTCGACCCTCAGATGGTGTACGGTAATGAAACCTCCATGCTTACCGTTTATCTTCCCCTGGTAGTAAGCCGACCATATTATAAGGATTACACTTTGCATATCAGAGCGACGAGCCCGAGCAATTCAATGGCTAGTGATGACACGAGGTTAATCATTGCCAATTTTACCATCGAGGGATCACCCGTTATTAAACCGGTACGCGCTCTTACCCACGATACCATGGACGTAACCGTTAGTCCATATCCACCGGGATACCCAGCCATTCCAGGTAAGACTGAGTTTTTTTATGACATCAAAGATCAGGTTTTCCAAGGTAACATTTTTCACGATGTTTACTTCAGTCCTCACTCACTTTCGCAGACGAATGGTACCTCTATCTTTCATTTTAAGGCACCATATATTGTTGGGAGATATAGGGTTAAGTTTTATGCCCAGTATGGCAGCCATTATAGTAACTGGGTAGAATCGCCGTGGTACTTTATTGATGTGTCGGGCGTGCCGAAGGTATCTACGGGTGCTACCAGTGGATGTGGCCCGACAGGAGTTAATTTGTTGGGTACTGTAAATCCTATGTACTCTACTAATACAAATACATGGTTTGAATGGGGAGAAACAGCATTGTATGGGAATGCCACCAATGCGCAAGCTCTTCCAAGTTACCACCGCACAGACGTGGCAATCAACCATCGGGTTGATGGATTGAAACCTGAAACCGAGTATCATTACCGAATTGTGGCAAGAAATGAATGGGGGACGGCTTTTGGAAACGATCGCGTCTTTAATACATCAAGCCAAGTAAATAGTCCGCCAAATATTCCCCATTCTCCTTCTCCTGTTAATGGAGCAATATTTCAGGATTCTAACCTTGATTTAAATTGGGAAGGGGGTGACCCTGACCCTGGAGATGTTGTTACCTATGATGTCTATTTCGGGAAAACCTCACCTCCGCCCGTGGTATCAGAAGCTCAATTAGAGACTTCATATGACCCGGGAGTCTTAGAAGATAAGACAACTTACTACTGGAAGATCGTAGCCACCGACAGTTCTTCTAACATTTCAGAAGGTCCTGATTGGAGCTTTACAATCGATAGCGGTTTGCCCCCTCAAACCATCTCAGTTTCCCCAGAAAGCCATAATTTCGGAATAGTGGAAATTGGTAGCACATCAAAAGAGACCTTTACAGTGACTAATACAGGCAATGGCGACCTTGAGGTGGGTTGTCTTGCGATTACAGGCGCCGATGCCTCCGAGTTTGAAATCCAAAGCGATAATTGTTCAGAACAGACCATAGCACCATCAGGAAACTGCACAGTTGAGGTACTGTTCTCACCAGTATCAGAAGGGGCAAAGACTGCAAACCTTGCCATACCATCCAATGATCCAGATGATCCAATACTTAATGTGCCTTTGTATGGAGAGGCGGGAGTTCCCGCACCTGAGATCAACGTAAAGCAAGCCGAAACGAACATATCGGTCGGGGACACCTATGATTTTGGCATCGTGGAAACAGGCTCATGCAAAACGATGACCTTTACAATAGAAAATATTGGGAATGCACCGTTGGATTTGAACGGTTCGCCAAAGGTTCAGATCAGTGGGGAGCACGCAGAAGACTTTTCTGTGACCCAGCAGCCCTCTTCACCAATAAAGCCAAACGAATCAGTGACATTCGAAATCACTTTTTACCACAGTGCGGCAAACGTACGAACAGCACAAATTACCATTCAAAATGATGACTCAGATGAGGACCCGTATGAGTTCACAATAACCGGTAATGATCTTCCGATTGCCCCTTTCGCCCTGGCAGGCCCCGTACCAGACACCGGGCAAACCCAGTCTTATACCGAGACCTTTGGTGAAGATTCGTACTACAAGATCAATCCACCCTCCTACACGAAACTGGATGCCAACGGGAACGATCTGTCTGATGATGCCACCTCGTGGGTCATGGTCCGGGACAATGTAACTGGGCTGATATGGGAGGTGAAGACCGATGATGGGTCTATCCATGATAAAGACAATCGCTACACCTGGTATGACAGCAGTCCGGAAACCAACGGGGGTGATCCGGGCACACCCGGGGATGGGACAGACACGGAAGACTTTATCGATGCCCTTAATTCCGAGAGCTTCGGTGGCTTTTCCGATTGGCGGCTTCCTACGATTGAAGAGCTATCATCCATTGTAAATAGTGGCACTTATAATCCCGCTGTCAATACGGACTATTTCCCTCTTCATATAGTGGAAGGCTGGCCAGCCTACTACTGGTCTTCTACTACCGTTGTCTACGATATCGGCCTTGCGTGGATCTTGGATTTCGCATATTATGGCGGCCGCATCTTTAACGGATGTAAGTCTGGATGGTCACACGCGCGTGCCGTTCGAGGTGGACAGCTTGGGTCATTTGGTCATTTGGTCATTAACAACGATGGCACGGTTACGGACACGTCCACCGGGCTGATGTGGCAGCAAGAAACGGCAGCCCAAATGACATGGGAAGAAGCGCTATCCTATTGTGAAAACCTATCCCTCGCCAGTTATACTGACTGGCGGTTGCCCAACCGCAATGAGCTGCGCTCTTTAAAGGATTTCAGTAAATATCTGCCAGCCGTAGATACCATTGCTTTTCCCGATACACCATCTGCCCAGTACTGGTCGTCTACTACGGATGTCTCTAACACCAACAACGCGTGGACCGTGAATTTTGGCAACGGCTGGTTAGATGCCAATAAGTCCTGGCAACTTTGGGTACGTGCTGTGCGAGGTGGTCAGAATCAGTCATTAGATCATTTGGTTATTTGGGAGCCCCGTCAGGCTTCAAGTTGGAATGTTGGAAGTCTGACGCCCATTAAGTGGAACACCCAGGACATTACCGGGAATGTCAAAATATCCATCTCTCGACAAGGGGGTAAAGACGGCACTTTTGAGCCCATAGTTGAATCCACCGAAAATGATGGACGTTTTGACTGGAAAGTCATCGGACCCGTCTCAGTCAATTGTATGCTTAAGATTGAGCTGACAGATGATCCTTCCAAAGGCACTACTCAAGGTTTGTTTACCATTATTGACCA